>Ga0209442_1000204_pt1 | contig 36610 bp, 68 predicted proteins | sample LauGreSBDMM110DD_2_FD_187565 | JGI IMG/M metagenome (GOLD analysis project Ga0209442, IMG submission 187565) | Freshwater lake microbial communities from Lake Michigan, USA - Sp13.BD.MM110.DD (SPAdes) (version 2) | ecosystem: Environmental > Aquatic > Freshwater > Lake | place: Lake Michigan...
TGAATTTTTAAAATTAGATTAATGGCAAAAAAACAAATAGAAAAATATATTCCAACAGATGAAGAATTACAATGTAGTTATATTTGTCACAAGAATGATTTAGCTTATGTTATACAGCCAATAAAAGATTCAAAGAAGTATAAGGTAATTAAGTTTCAAATATCAAATAGATTACAAGTACACACTTTAAAAGATAATATACAAGACTTAGAATTTACAGAATACGATGCATTAAAAAAAACAATGGAACTTTACACACAACATTCAAAAAGATTTAACAAATGACAACATTACAATATTACGACAATGAAGATAATAAAAGAAGATTAGAAGAATTAAAACCTAAAGATACAATAGTAGAAAGCGTTATAGAACAATTTAAACAACGTTCTGAAGTAGGAATAAAAAAATACAATACAACATTAGATAGAACAGATTTAACACGCTTAGAATGGCTACAACATCTTCAGGAAGAATTATTTGATGCCAGCCTTTATATCGAAAAATTAAAACAATATGAAAGTAAATAAAAAAGAAATTATAGTTAGATTATTAAAACAAATTTATGATTTAATAGATTATAATTTAGAATTAAAAAAAGAAAGAGAAGAACTTGAAAAGAAATTATTAAAATATGACAAAGAGTAAACAATCACCACTTCAAAGAATAAATAGAATAATAGACTTCAACTGGAAAAGAGGTAATAATAAAGAATCAGTTAATGAAGTGTATCGGAAAATAATTAATCAAAGGCTACTTAAACAGTAGCTTTTTTTTATGTTAAATATTTGTTAAAATGTATTTTATGTTAAAAAGTTGTTTATATTTGTATAACAATTTAAAACAAACATTATGACAAAGCAAGAAATTATTGAAACATTAAGTAACTGCATTGAATTATCTAATCTATCAGAAAACGTTTATATGAGAAATAGACTAACTGAAGTTGCAGAAGCATTAATACAAGAATGGAATGATTCAGATGGTTATGAAGAACAAGTTAAACAGGTTCTTAATTACGATGAAACAATGAATAATTTAAATAATATAAAAATAAGATAATGAACGAACAAGCATTAATAAAAATACAATCTAAAGTAATTGGATTAGATAGAGAATTACATAAATTAATAAATGAATTAATAAATGGGCAAAGTCTTTTAAGTGACGAACATTTAACTATTATGATTAATAGCACAGAACGTGAATTAAATGTTTACAATCATATTTTAAAGTTATTAATCTATAATCAAAACGTAAATTAATGATAGTATTATTTGATGCAGATAGTTTGATATTTTCAAGCTGCTACAAGAAACGTGAAACAATAGAAGATGATGGATTCCACCATAACTTAGAAGATTCAATAGTAAAGTTTGATGAAGTGTTTATGAGTATAATAAATCACTTAGAAGATATTTACGAAATCAATGAAGTAAAAACATTTTCAGGTTCTAAAGGTAATTTCAGAAAATACATTACACCGAAGTATAAAGCAAATCGTGATTATAATAATTTGCCACCATTGTTAAATCAGATGCACGAATATGTTAAAGAACAATATGATTCTATTTGGGGTTATGGTTGTGAAACAGATGATGTTGTAGCTAAATACTGGTACACACTTTCAAATGAAATAGGTCGTGATAATGTTATAATAGTAAGCATAGACAAAGACTATAAACAATTTCCTTGCTTGATGTATAACTACCATATTAAACATAAATGTATTTATGATATATCAGAAGAAGAAGCACTATATAACTTCTATGAACAAATGATTATAGGTGATACTGCTGACAACGTAAACTATTGCAAAGGATATGGTAAAAAGTACGCAGAAAAGTATTTAGTTGATTGTAAAACCAAATATGAATATACTAAAAAGATATACCAACTATTTAAAGAAATACACAAAGGAAAAGCAAAGCAAAGATATATTGAATGTTGGAACTTATTAAAATTAAAAACAGAATGAAAGTAACAGATAAAATAACAATAACAAACGAGGATAATATGCTTTTAATGGCACGTTACCCTGATAACTATTTTGATTTAGCAATAGTTGACCCTCCTTATGGGATTAATGTAAGCACAAGAGTTTTTAACGATGGTAAAGATTGGGATAATGAAATACCAACAAAAGAATATTTTGATGAATTATTTAGAGTTTCTAAAAATCAAATAATCTGGGGTGGCAATTACTTTTTAGATTATTTAAAAGCAACACCATCTTATATTATTTGGGATAAAAAAATGACTGACAAACATTTAATGTCAATGTCAGAATTTGCTTGGACTTCTTTTACTACGAAAAATTTAATTTTTAGACAACCTCCCGTAGGAGATAGAGGGTTTTACAATATTGATGGTACAAGAATACACCCAACTCAAAAAAGCATAAAACTGTATGAGTACTGTTTATCAAAATACGCAAAGGAAGGCGATAAAATATTAGATACACATTTAGGTTCAGGTTCAATAGCAATAGCAGCACACGATTATAAATATGAACTAACAGCTTGTGAATTAGATAAAGAATACTATGACAAAGCAATACAAAGAATAACAAACCATACAAATCAACAAAAGTTATTCTAATGGAATACTGCAATGACTTTAAATACGATTTAAAAGTAGGTCAGATAGGTGAACAACTATTAAACGAAATACTTACTTTAAAAACAATAGAAGTTAAACGTGATAGCTGGATATATAAAAGTGGAAACATAGCAATAGAATATGAAAGCAGAAACAAACCATCAGGAATAGCAAAATCAGAAGCAGACTATTGGGCAATTATATTTTCAGGTGATTACAAAGATGAAATAATCTTAATTATAAAAGCAAATAGACTAAAAGAAATTTGTAGAACATATTACAAAAAAGGAAACATAAAAACAATGGGTGATAATAACACTTCAAAATCAATACTAATACCAATAACAGAAATACTAAAATGGAAATAACACAAAGATTAAAAGAAATAATATTACAAGAAACAGACACAGATATAAACATAAGAACAAGAAAGAAAAACACAGTTGAAATAAGAAGTTTATATTGTAATATCTTAAAAGAATTAAAACCAAATAGAACACTACAATCAATTGGCGACACAGTAGATTTAAATCACGCTTCAGTAATTCATTCTTTAAAAATGTATGAAGTATATTCTAAAGATAATAAAGACTTAAAAAAGTTAAAAGATATTATAATGAGTCACTTTATAAAAGTAGATGAAAGACAAATAGAAGAACTTAATGAAGTAGAACAATTGCAGCAAAGAATCTATCAATTAACATTTGACAAAGACAAATTAGAAATAGATTTAAGAAAACAAAAACAAATAAAAAGATATGACTTTGAAATAATAGAAAACTTAAACAATCTATTAGAAGAAACAAAAGATACAATGCAATATGAAATAATAAACGATAGACTAAAAGCATTTTACACAATGAATAAAAACATAAGACTATGAGAAAAGAAACAGAAACATTTATAACTGCAGTAATAGTAGCATTTATAATAATAGTAACAATAATGAGTTTAATAACATCAATAATAATACTATGACACCAAAAGAACAAGCAGAAAACTATATGAAACTTAAAGCAGGTTACATATCAGCAAAAGAAAGAGCACAAATACTATATGATAAATATTCAATAGAATACAATAGACAATTAGTATCAGGTGATATGCAACAATCAGAACACTGGAAAGAAGTAGCACGAGAATTAAGTAAACTATATAAAAACAAATAAGATGCCAGATATAACAATGTGTAGTGGTAACAACTGCGAACTAAGTTCAACGTGTTACAGATATAAAGCAGAACCAAGTCAATATAGACAATCGTATTTTTGTAAACCACCAAATAATAATTTACAATGTGATTACTATTGGGAAATAAAAACTAAAGATGAAACAGAAGATAAAACCGATACACAAATTTAATGGTGGAATAGGTGCAACACTATGTAATACTTGTAGCGTAATAATATCCATAGGATTAACAAAAGAATTATACTGTAATAACTGTAAACCAAAAATAAAATGAAAGCAATATTAGAATTTAATCTACCTGAAGATAACACAGAATATTTAGCAACAGTCAAAGCAATGGATATGGCTAACTTTATATTTGAATTGGTATATAATACAAGAAAAGGTTTAATCAATCAACTAAACGATTCTATTACATCACAGTTTCAACAAGATGGTATAGAAATAGTCTTTGATAAAATATGTGAATTATTAGACCATCATAACATATCAATTGATGAACTGATATAAACAATAAACAAAAATGTTTATTTTTAATTTAATAATAATAACTTTTTTAAATGGAAGATAAAAGAAAAAATAATGGTGGTCATAAATCTGCAGGTAGAAAAACTAAAGTAGAAGAAGCTAAAGTAAATAATATATTTATACAAGCATTAAAAGAATTGTATAGTAAAGATACTGAAGAAGAAACAAAGATTGCATTTGTAAAGAATACTTTAATGGATTCACAAAGAGGTCAATTGTTTATTGCAGAGCATATATTTGGTAAACCTAAAGAAACGATTGAAACTACACACAATCTAAATGACTTTAATATAAAAGATATATTTCAAATTGATAAGTCTAAATAAGAAATACAATCTACTTGGTTCTAATAGTAGGTATTTTGTAATAACAGGTGGAAGGGGTTCAGGGAAATCATATTCTTTGAACTCATTTCTATTGCTATTAACTTATGAAGTAGGACACGTTATATTGTTTACAAGATATACTTTAACTTCTGCAAATGTTTCTATTATACCTGAATTTATAGATAAGATTGAAACAGCTAATTTAAGCCACGAATTTTATATTACTAAAGACGAAATCATAAATAAAAAAACAGGGTCTAAGATTCTATTTAAAGGTATTAAAACAAGTAGTGGAACACAAACTGCAAGTTTAAAATCATTAGCAGGAGTTACAACTTGGGTATTAGATGAAGCAGAAGAATTAAACGATGAAGAAATATTTGAAAAGATAGACTTCAGTATAAGAACTAAAGGAATTCAGAATAGAGTTTTATTAGTATTGAATCCAGCAACTAAAGAACATTTTATTTATAAGAAATTCTTTGAAGATAAAGGAGTTCAAGCAGGAAGTAATTTAATCAAAGGTGATACAACGTACATTCATACAACTTATGAAGATAACATTGAAAACTTATCTGAATCATTTATTAATCAAATAGAGAATATAAAGAAACGTAGACCTGAAAAGTATAAGCATCAAATCTTAGGTGGGTGGTTAGATAAAGCAGAAGGAGTTATATTTACTAACTGGACTATAGGCAAGTATGAACAAGTAGGAACATCAGTATTTGGACAAGATTTTGGTTTCAGTAATGACCCAACAACATTAGTAGAATGTAATATAGACGCTTCTAATAAACGAATTTATATAAATGAACGTTTCTATTTACAAGCATTAACAACGAGTCAAATACACAACTTAAATAAACAACATTGTTTAGATAGTTTAATAGTTGCAGATAGTGCTGAACCAAGACTAATATCTGAGTTACAATCGGCAGGTTTAAATATAGTACCTGCAATTAAAGGTCAAGGTTCAGTTACTTATGGAATAGCATTACTACAAGATTATGATTTGATTATAAGTCCAGAATCAATTAATTTAATTAAAGAATTAAATAACTACAGTTGGTTAGAAAAGAAATCAAATACACCTATTGATAATCATAATCATTTAATAGATGCTTTAAGGTATGCTGTAGGTTACCAATTAGAGAACCCAAACAAAGGAAACTATTTTATATATTAATTAAATAAAACATTATGAGCTACGGACAAATGATTGCCACAATACAATGTTATTTACATCACGTTAAGAATGTAGAAGTAATGATTAACTTACCAAGAAATATAGGTGAAATTAAAAAGATGCAGCAAATGTATTTAATAGCTTCTGCTTATTTGAATAGTTAAAGTTTTGTTAAATGTATTTTATTTAAAACATAATGATTATATTTGCTTATAATTAAAAACAAAAAATATGAAAACATTTAAAGTTGAAGGTTGGTATCGTTACAGTAACGCTAACGAAAAAGATTATATATATGAATCTATAACTTGTACAAGCGTTCAAGTAGCATTACAAATATTTACAGAGAAGTATTCTAATATAAACTTCTTTAAAATATATACAACGGAAAATTAAATCTGGTTAATTAATAATGGAAATTAGACTTACAGAAATGTAGGTCTTTTTTTTGTTTAATACAATTACAACTTTATTTTATTATAATAAAAAACAATAATATGAAGTTAGAAATTAGCATACCAACAGAATTAAATGAAATTAAGTTATCACAGTACCAAGCATTTTTAAAGATAGCTAAAGATAACACAGATGAAGAATTCTTACATCAGAAAATGGTTCAAACGTTTTGTGGTATAGACTTAAAAGAAGTTGCAGAAATAAGATATAAAGAAGTAATAGAAATTACTGAGTCACTTGGTAAAATGTTTGATATTAAAAATCATAAATTTATCAGTAGATTTAAAATGGGTGGTGTTGAATTTGGGTTTATACCTAATTTAGATGATATGACCTTTGGTGAATATACAGACTTAGACACATATATAAACGACTGGGAGCAAATGCATAAAGCAATGGCAGTATTATATAGGCCAATTAAAAAGAATGGCTTAAATGGAATGTATGACATTGAAAAATATAATGGTTCTATAACATATTCTGACGTAATGAAACACGCACCACTTGATGTTGTATTTGGTGCTACTGTTTTTTTTTACACTTTAGGCAACGAACTATTGAAAAGTACGATGACTTATTTGGAGAACAGCAAGGAGATGAAGGATATTCTGCAACAGCACAATTCGGAAAACGGTGGGGCTGGTATAGTTCAATCTATGCTCTTGCTAAAGGAAACGTTACAGACTTTGATAGAATTACCGAATTACCAATTAACCAATGTTTAACATATTTAACTTTTGAAAAGCAAAAGAATCAAATAGAATCAGATTTAATAAAAAGAAATAAATGAGTACATTTTACGAAATAACACAAGCAATAAAGAATCAATTACAAGAAGATATTTTTGTAAACACAGTTACAACTGGTGATATATTTAAAGTTGATTTAAACAAACAAACTATATTTCCTTTGAGTCATATTATAGTTAATTCAGTTAGCTATCAGGGTAACGTTTTAAATTATAACATATCTATTTTAAGTATGGATATAGTAGACGAAAGTAAAGAAGAAGTTACAGATATATTTATAGGCAATGATAACGAACAAGATGTTTTAAATACACAATTAGCAGTTGCAAATAGATTCTTAGAAGTATTAAATCGTGGTTCGTTAGGTGAAGATTACGAACTTGTAAATGGTACTGCATCAATTGAATTCTTTACTGAAAGATTTGAAAATAAAATAGCTGGAGTAACCTATACATTTGATATTGCAATACAAAATTCAATGACTATATGTTAGAAGTAGAAAAGACTATTAAGCGTTTTAGGGATTATGTTATTCAACAGTCAAGAAGTAACCTATCTAAAAGTGGTAAGAATAGTTCTAAAGAATTATATAATAGTTTAAAAGGCGAAGTAGTAACTGAAAACGGATTTACTATTGTAGGATTTCAAATGGCTGATTATGGAGCATTTGTAGACCAAGGTGTTAAAGGTGCAGACCCTTCAAAAGTATCTAAGAACGCAAAGATAACAGGACAACAAGCACCAAATAGTCCTTATAGTTTTAAAACAAAAAGACCACCATCTAAATTTTTAGAAGATTGGGCAAAGCAAAAGAACTTTAGATTGCGAGATAGTAAAGGAAAATTTACGCAAGGTAATTATAAAACAATAGGTATAATTTTAGCAAAGAATGTTTGGGCAAGAGGAATTAAACCAAGTTTGTTTTTTACAAAACCATTTGAAGAAGGATATAAGAAATATATAGATGTTGATTTATTAAAAGCATTTGGTCAAGATATAGAAACAATGGTAGGTTATAATTTAAAAGATATAAAATGAATACAGTAAAAATTTACATAACAGGTAACGAAAATATTCCAGCTTTTACAATTGAAAGCGAAAATACAATTGACTCAAGTCAGTACGTAATTTTGTGGGATTGTAAAGAGGAAATATATATAGATGAAGAATTAATTGAAACAAAATATCATACAGTATGAAAGTAGTAAAAGTTAGAAGCCCATTTATAATTGAAGTAAATGAAGCGGGTGCAATAGGTAGCAAAGTTGAATTATATATTTATCCTTATACAGGTCCATATCCTGCAAGTCCAACATATACACTATCAAAATTAAATCCAAGTACAACACAATTAAAGACATCTTATAATGTTTCTAATTACGTAAAAGAATATATAGATAATATAAAAGCTAATTATCTTAATTATTATGGTGCAAATACAGAACCTAATGATTATGTGCTTTTTAAAGTAAAAAGATATAAATTAGTAGGAACTACTTATACACTTTTAACTGATGTTGATTATATAGGTTTAAATGGATTTACAGATTATACAGAAGGAAATCAAAACCCAGGTACTTCATTTGTAAATCTTTTAACAAATACAAATATTAATAATTACTATTATAAACAAACTACATACCCAAATGATTTAATTCAATATGTAAACTTATTATTTGATAAAACAACTACGAATACAACTATTGTAAATATAAAATACGAAAGAATTGATGGTGTTGTTTATAATAACAATTCAGATTTGGCAGTTGGTTTTGCAGGTATTTTTAATATAAAACTTCCAATTACTTTAGCTAAATTAGATTCAAATTTTATTAACGGTTGTAAAGTCACAATCACATACACACCTGCTGCAGGAAGTCCTATAGTTAAATCATTTTATACATACCCAATTGAAGAATGTAAATACACTCCAGTACTTTGTGACTTTATAAATAGATACGGAGGTTGGCAAACAATTACTTTTTTCAAGGCTCAGACAAATGCTGTAAGTGTAAAAGGTTCGGAATATAATTTACTTCCTGATGCAATTGATTATAATATATATAAAGGGCAAAGCAAAGTTTTTAACATAAACGGAACACAAACTGTTAAATTAAATACGGGTTGGGTTGATGAAAATTACAATGAGTTAATAACTGATTTGTTATTGAGTGAAACTGTATTATTGGATAATAAACCCGTAAAAGTTAAAACACAATCACATACTTACAAAACACAATTAAAAGATAAAATGATAAACTTTGAAATTGATTTTGAATATGCTTTTGATTTAATAAATGACGTTGTATGATAGTAGTAGGAATATACATAAAGAATTTATCTACATTAGAATATGATAGGGTTGAGTTATTTGCTGACGAAAAAATAAGCGTTACAAGTTCTATTCAAAACATAAATGATATAGGTAAAACATACACTGATTTTAGCCAAACATTTACAGTTCCAGCTACTAAAAACAATAATAAGATTTTCAAACATTGGTATGAAAATTCAAATGATAATGGATTTAGCACATTAGTTAAAGCAGATGCGTATATTGAAATAGATACTATACTTTTTAGAAGTGGTAAGATACAGTTAGAAAGTGCGAATGTAAAAAATGGTAAACCACAAGATTACAGTATTACTTTCATAGGTATGTTAGGAAGTTTAAAAGATAAATTTGGTGGCAAAAATTTAAATGTAATAGATTTATCTTCAAGTACAATTTCTTACAACGGAACAATAGTTAAAAACAGAGTTCAAAATACAGGTACATTTAATGTTAGATTTCCATTAATATCTTCTGATAGATTATGGGCAGAAACAGGAACAACGCAAAATGTAACAACTACTGGTGGTGCTATAAGTTATTTAGAATTATTTCCTGCTATAAAATTAAATAAAATATTTGATGCTATTGGTGCTTATTCTGGAGTTACTTTTAATGGCAACTTTTTATCTGATGCAAGATTTACAGATGCATTTTTATATTTAAAAAACGCTGAGCAATTTACATTAAAAACATTGCCTACTGTAATTGATTTTACTACAACTTCGGGAGATATAACATTTGCAACATTTAATACTACAACTGACAAAGCAACATTATCTAATTACGATGCACCAGTTGGAAATACTTATGTATCAGCATCAATTGATTTCAATATAAAATTTACTGTTGCAAATCTTGAATTTAATATTTTAGTTTATAAAGATGGAGTTTTACAAAATACATTTACTAAATTAACAAAAACAGCATTAACATCTTATAGAATCTTTAATACTACTTCGCCTATTGGTGATTTCGCAGGAGTATATAATTATGTAATTACAGCTGAAGAACCAGTATCATTTACTGATGTAAATATAAAATATAATTATACCTATGAAAATGATATTACAAGCGTACAAACAACAAAAATATTAACAGTTACAAAACCAACAGCACCAACCGTAACTACAACTTCAAATATAGATTTATCATCTTATATTCCTGATATAAAAATAGAAGATTTCTTTAGTGGTATTTTAAAACAATTTAATTTAACTTGTTATTCAGAAACTGCAAATGTTTATACTATAAATACTATTGAAACTTATTATTCATTAGGAACAATTAAAGACATTACAAAGCATATTAAATCTGATAGCGTAAATTTAAATAGGTCAAAAACATATAAGAAAATAAATTTTGATTACGAGAAAAGCAATTGTTTTTTATCACAAAAATATCTTTCAAATAATGGTGTTGAGTATGGAAATTTAAAAGCTGACTTAGGAACTGAAGGCGAAGATTATGCTGTGAAATTACCATTTGAAAATTTATTGTTTTCAAAGTTTACAAATCAAGATTTACAGCTTGGATATTGTTTAGATAGTAATTATCAACCATATATTCCTAAGCCAATTATATTATATAATTATGGTATTGTAAGTTCAAGTTTTTATATAAATGATGGTTCTGCCGATTATTTATTAACTAATTACAATGCATTTGGACAAGATTTATTAGTAAGTGGAATTAACTATTCTTTAAATTTTGGTTCAGACATTAGTAGCTTATTATTATATCCAATAGAAAATAGTTTATACAATCAATATTACGAAAAATATTTAGTTAATATATTTAACTATAAAGCACGTTTAATTAAGGTTAGTGCTATACTACCAACATCAATATTAACTACGCTTAAATTGAATGATAGACTTATAATAAGAGATAAAAGATATATTATAAATTCATTCACAACGGATTTAACAACAGGTGAAGCATCGTTTGAATTATTAACTGACTTAAGAACATTATGATAAAACACATTTTAGAATTATTAGCATTGCACGAACATTACGGACAAAGCGAAGTAATAGAAATAGCGAAAGGAAAATATAAATTAATAACTACTTGGAGTCAAGTATTTGAACAAATAAAAAGACAATGGAGAATAAGGTAGTTACATTAAAAATAGAAAGCAATTTAAATAGTATAACTAAAGACGTTAAAAAATTAGGTAATACTTTTGAAGATACTGCTGACGAAATAAAAGGCATACAGCAATCAACTAAAAGTGCTGAATCAGGAGTTAAATCTTTGGCTGATGGATTTAAAGGAATGGGCTTAGCTATTAAAGCAATCGGTATTGGTTTAGTAATGGAGGCTTTTAATTTATTTAAAGAAGTCTTAGGTAAGAATCAAAAAGTAGTAGATGGTTTTAATACCGTTATTGGTGCTTTATCTATTGCGTTTAATGATTTGTTTGGTTTTGTTTTTGATAATTTCCCTACAGTAATTAAAATCTTTAAAGATGTATTTGAAAACCCTACTACCTATTTAAAAAAGTTTGGTGATTTAGTTAAAGAAAATTTAATTGAAAGATTTAATTCGTTTTTAGATACTATAGGTTACGTTGGTGAATCAATTAAAAAAGTATTTGAAGGTGATTTTGCAGGTGCTATGGAATCTGTAAAGAAAGCAGGTAAAGAATCATTAGATGTTTTAACAGGTGTTAATAATTCATTTGATAAAGGTAAGAAAATAGTTGGTGATGCTGCTGCTGCAATTGGTAACTATGCAATAAAAACTTTAAAAGCATCTGAAGCAAATGTTAATTTACAAAATTCTGCTTTAATAGCTGCTGCTGAACAAGCTAAATTAGTTGAAAAGTATGATGCTGATGCTGAAAAGTTAAGAAAGATTAGGGATAATGATTTGTTATCAGTTAAAGATAGAATAAAAGCAAATGATGATTTAAAACAAGTTTTAAAAAATCAATCAGATGCAATGAAAACACTTGCGGCTAAACAAGTAGAAGCAGCAGAAGCAACTTATAAATTAAATGATTCAACAGAAAATCACGTTGCATTAATAAACGCACAAGGAAACGCTTTAGGTGTTGTTGCACAAATAGAAGGATTAACAAGTGAACAAGAATCTAATAGGGTATCATTAAAAAAAGAATTAAATGAATTAGACCAAACCAAATTAGAAAATATAAATGCTTTAACAATTGAGCAAAAGAAATTTAATGAAACTTTAGAAAATGATGAATTAAAAAAACTTGAAAATCAAAGGTTAAATTTAGAAGAAGAAAAAAGAATTGAACTTTTAAGATTACAAGATAAAATAAATAAAGCTGCTGAAGGTACAAAAGCAAAATTAGATGCTGAAAATGAATATGCAATTAAAACTCAAGAAATTGATAACGCTTTAACAACTAATAAAAAAGCTATTGCTGATGAAGAAATAAAAATTGAAAAAGCAAAAGCCGACCAAAAGAAAGCTATACAAGATGCTGAATTTGCTTTAGCATCAGGGGCTGTTAATTTTTTAAAAGAAATTGGTGGTAAAAGTAAAGCAATTCAAAAAGCGGCTATTATTGCTGAAAATGCAATAGGTATAGGTAAAATGATTATTGCTAATAACGCTGCTAATATTGGTGCGTTAGCAACACCACAAGCAATTGCATCAAGTGGAGTTTCTGCTATTCCTGTTATAGCAATGAATAATATTACAACTGCATTAGGTGTTGCAACTACAATAGCGGCAACTGCAAAAGCATTAAGTGCTGTTGGTGGTGGTTCTGCAGGTAGTGCTGGTTCTGTTGGTGGTGGTATGTCTGCTTCTGCTGCTCCTTCATTTAACGTTGTAGGTACTTCAGGAACAAATCAATTAGCACAAACAATAGGTTCACAACAACAACAACCTATTAAGGCTTATGTAGTAGCGAATGATGTAACAACTCAACAAGGCTTAGATAGAAATATAGTACAATCAGCAAGTATTGGATAATTAAAACAAATAAAAATTAAATTAATTATAATTAAAAAAATATAATATGAGAATAGTTGAATTAATAATAGACGAAACTGAAAAGTTAAACGGAATAGAGGCGGTGTCAATCGTTGAATTTCCTGCCATAGAGTCCAATTTCATTGCATTAAGCGAACATTTAGAACTTGCAAAAGTAGATGATGAAAAAAAGATTTTAATGGGAGCTGCATTAATACCAAATAAAAACATTTATCGTAGAAATGGTAATGATGAATATTATATTTTCTTTTCAGAAGATACAGTACGCAAAGCAAGTGAATTGTTTTTAATGAATTCAAATCAAAACAACGCTACATTAGAACACGAAAAGAAACTAAAGGATTTAACTGTAGTTGAATCTTGGATAGTTGAAGATGTAGATATGGATAAATCTAAAAAGTATGGCTTAAATGCACCCGTAGGCACTTGGATGGTATCTATGAAAGTAAACAATGAAGCTATATGGAATGACTTTGTTAAAACAGGAAAAGTTAAAGGCTTCAGCATCGAAGGATATTTTTCGGACAAATTAGAAATGAGTTTAGAAATTGCAAAAGAACAAGAACTATTAGATAAAATAAAATCAATTATAAATAATGCTGAAATTAATAAATAAAATTATGGGACAAAAAACAAGTTCACCAAAAGGTGGTAAAAGAGGTTGCGTATGTAAAGACGGAACATACAGTTCAAAATGTTGCAATGGAGAATTATCAGAACAAGGAATTGGTGCTTTGACAAATCAACAAGTTGTTGTAACAACTAACACCGATAACACAAGAACTATAACTAATGTAAGTTCGTAATTTATAACAAATATAAATAAAAGTAATTAATAAAAAAAAAGTAATATGACAACTGAAAAATTAGTAATGAATTCTTTGTTTGGAAAAACAGAATTAGCATCACAAAAAATTGAATTAGCTTTAGTTGATGATTTTAATAAAGACTATCAAAAACTAAATGATGTTTTTTTTAAAGCAGAAACAAACGTAGTTGATTACAATGAATTATCAAATAAAATAGCAAGTGATTTTAATTCAGCAGGTTCAGTTTTATTAAGTGCAAATAAAAAATTTGAAGATGTATTAAAATCTGCAAAAGATTTAGGAATTGATTTACCTGCACAAATAAAAAATCAAGGTGAAGCATTAAAACTTTATGCTAAAGATATAGATTATTATGTTACTAAATTAAAAAGTAATAAAATAGCTTTAAGAAACGGATAATAATAAATAAGTAAATTAAGTAAATATGAATGTAATTAATGAAATCAAAACTCTTTTGGGTATGGAAGTAAAACTTGCTCAAATGAAACTTAAAGATGGTGTTACAGTAATCGAAGCAGATGCTTTTGAACCTGAACAAGCTGTTTTTATAGTAAACGGTGAAGAACGTATTGCAATGCCAGTTGGTGAATACGAACTTGAAGATGGAATGATTTTAGTAGTAGCCGTTGAAGGTATTATTGCTGAAATTAAAGAAGCTGCAGTTGTTGAAGAAGAAGCACCTGAAACAGAAGTTGAAGTTGAAGTTGAAGCACAAGCTGAAACAGTTGCAACTCCTAAAAGAATTGTTGAATCAGTTTCTAAAGAAATGTTCTTTGCTGAAATTGAAAAACTAAGAACTGAAATTGCTGAATTAAAATCAGTAAAACAAGAATTAAGTTCAGAAGTTGTTGTTGAACCATTAACACACTCACCTGAAGTTAAAAATGAAGTTAAACTAAATAAAATATCAACTAACCGCCAAATGACGACACAAGATATCGTTATGGCAAAACTTTTTAATTAATAAATTATGGCTACTACAACTAATGTGACGACTACGTATGCTGGAGAATTTGCTGGAAAATACATTTCTGCTGCATTATTATCAGGTTCTACTATTGCAAATGGTGGAATCGAAGTTAAACCAAATGTAAAATACAAAGAGGTTATCAAGAAAATTGCTACTGATTCAATCGTAGCTAATGCAACTTGTGATTTTACTTCTACTTCTACAGTTACTTTGACTGAAAGAATTTTGACCCCTGAGGAATTCCAAGTAAATCTTGAATTTTGTAAAAAAACGTTTAAATCGGATTGGGAAGCCGTTCAAATGGGATATTCTGCATTTGATAACTTGCCACCTGCTTTTGCTGATTTTATTTTAGCACACGTTGTTGCTAAAGTTGCAGAAAAAATGGAAAACAATATTTGGAAAGGTGTTAATGCTACTGCAGGTGAATTTGATGGATTTGTAACATTGGCTACTGCTGATGCTGGAGTTATTGATGTAGCTTCTCCTATTGCTGGTGGAATTACTGCTGCAAATGTTATCGGTGAACTTGGGAAACTTGTTGATGCTATTCCTGCTGCATTGTACGGAAAAGAAGATTTATATCTTTATATTTCACAATCTGTAGCTCGTGATTATGTTCGTGCTCTTGGTGGATTTGGTGCAAGTGGATTAGGTGCTAACGGTACAAACGCACAAGGTACACAATGGTTTAACAATGGTTCACTTTCTTTTGATGGTGTTAAAATCTTTGTTGCAAATGGATTGGCTAACGATTATATGATGGCTGCTCAAAAATCTAACTTATATTTTGGAACAGGTTTATTAGCTGACCACAACGAAGTTAAATTAATTGATTTAGCAGATATTGACGGTTCAGAAAATGTAAGAGTTGTAATGAGATTTACAGCTGGTGTTCAATACGGAATTAGTTCTGATATCGTTCTTTACACACCTGCAGCATAATTATTATAAATAGGGGTGTAAAAACCCCTTTTTATTAATTTAAAAAAGTAGATAACTACTTGATTATTAACAATTTAAATATAAAACGGGATGCCTTGTGATATTTCTTTGGGACGTGCTGAACAATGCAAAAATAGCGTTGGAGGCTTAAGAGCTGTATACTTCATTAATTGGGGTGATGCAACAGCTGTAACTTATTCTGCAACTGCAGGACAAGAAGATGTTATAACTGGATTAGGTGGAACTCCTATTGGTTATAAATATGAATTGAAGGGAACTTCAACTTTTGAACAAACTGTAACAAGTTCAAGAGAAAACGGAACTACATTTGTAGACCAAAAATTAAGTTTGAGTTTAGCTAAATTAACTATTGCAGATAATAAGCAACTTAAATTACTTAGTTACGGAAGACCTCAAGTTATTGTTGAAGATAACAATGGTTCTTTCTTTATGGCAGGTTTAACAAAAGGTATGGACTTAGTAACTGCAACTATTTCAAATGGTGCTGCTATGGGTGATATGAGTGGGTATAAAATGGAATTTCAAGGAATGGAGCCTGTTGCTGCTAACTTTGTAACTGGACCATTAACTACAGGTATTTTAGCTTCTATTGTTGAAGGTACTGTAGCATAATTTTATTATTTGTTTTTTTTAAAAGGGGTTTATGGTTAAAGTAAATCCCTTTTTTTAAACAATAACTTTTAAATATAAAAAAATGAGTGAATTAAAAACGGTAATGAATAAATTATTCAAAACTGAATTATCAATTCAAAAAGTTGAACTTGCTTTAATTGATGATATTGAAAAAATATTAGATGGTGCATTATCTAAACAAAGAAATTTAATTGCTTCAGGTTTAAAAATATCTGAAGGATTATTAGCATTAACTTCTGATTATCAGAAAACATTAAGTATGGCTATTCAAGCAGCAAATATGGCAAAAGAATTAGGTATTACTGATGCTGAAAAATTGTTTAGAGTTAGAGCATCTGAAGCAAAAGATTATCTTGATGTTGTAGGTAAAGTTTCTAATCAAATTGATTCTGCTTTACGTTCTATATAATTAATAAAAAAAGGGTAACTTAATTGCTACCCTTTTCTTTTTGTGATTCTTCCATTATTAACCGCATATTAGTTATTTCAAGTCGAAGATTACTTATAATATTTTCCGAAGCTTTTAATTTACCTTCTGCACTATATTTATATCTATCTAAAGATTTATTTTCTATTTTTAAATCTACTATTTCTTCTATTAAATATTTTACTACTTCTTTCATAATTTTTTTACATTAATTTATTTAAGTTAAACACAAATTGACTACCATCTTCAAACCTAAACAAGCCAAAGTTTTTATTTGTTTGTATTAAAGTTCCTATTGTATTATTCCAAAACTTATACTTTGTTCCTATTTCCATTTTTTTTGTTTTAAATTGTTTTGACAAATATATAAAACTTTATAATACAAAACTTACTTTAACAAATATTTAACTATTAAAACAATTCTTATTTATATTTATTATAATTAAAAATATTATATGATAATTTTAAAAGAGCAAATAGAATCACAAACTATAAAATTCATACCGAGATTTTACTCGGCAGATACTCTTATTTTAAGAAACGAAACAACTAATATTTCAGTTACATTAAATCCTACATTTGTAGTTGATGGATATTATTTAAAATGTGATTTAGCTTTAGATTTAAAAGAAAATACTTTTTATAATTTAACTATTTTAAGTACACCTTTACCTTTTACTGCTGACAATGGAATTAAAACAGCTGATAATAATATATTAACTGCAGATATGACACAATTTAGTAGTGAAAATTCTTTAATTTATAGAGATAAAATCTTTTGTACAAATCAAAACAAGAATAACTATACAGTTAATGAGAATCAATACATAGAGAACGTTACAACAAACGAATTTAAAATATATGAGTAATATATCAATTGTAAATTTAAGTGCTTATACAAGCCCTACAATACAAGAAAACAAGAAAAATAACTATATTGAATATGGTGCTGATAATAATTACTTTCAATACTTAATTGATAGGTATTTATATAGTGCTACAAATGGTGCTATTATTACAGGTGTTTCTAATATGATTTATGGTAAAGGATTAGATGCTTTAGATTCTAATAAAAAGCCTAATGAATATGCACAAATGAAATCTATTATAAAAGATTCTGATTTAAAGAAAATAGCTTTAGAACGCAAACTTTTAGGAATGGCTGCTATGCAAGTTGTAATGGAAAAGAAACAAGTTAAACAAGTGCTTCATTTCCCTATGCATACATTAAGAGCAGAAAAATGCAATGACAAAGGACAAATAGAAAATTGGTATTATCACCCTGATTGGACTAAAAAGAAACCAAGTGAAGAATTAAAACGTATTCCTGCTTTTGGTTTTGGTAACGGAAATGAAGTTGAACTTTATATTTTACATCCTTACGTTAGTGGATTTGATTATTATAGTCCAATAGATTATAGTGGTTCTTTGCCTTATGCTTTGCTTGAAGAAAACATTGCAGATTATCAAATTAATGATTGCCAGAACGGTTTTAGTGGAACTAAAGTTATCAATTTTAACAACGGTATTCCTACTGAAGAAATGCGTGATAAAATGAAACGTGATGTACTTGGTAAATTAACAGGTGCAAGAGGTGAAAAAGTTATCATTGCTTTTAATGCTAATGCTGAAAGTAAAACTACAGTTGAAGATTTACCTTTAAATGATGCTCCTGCACATTACGAATATTTAAGTAAAGAATGTTTTGAAAAATTAATTGTAGGTCATAGAGTTACTTCACCTATGTTATTAGGAATTCGTGAAACAGGTGGTGGCTTAGGTAACAATGCAGACGAAATAAAGACTGCTACGCTATTATTTGACAACATAGTAATAAAACCATATCAGTTAGAAATAACTGATGCCTTAGATGAAATTTTAGCTATTAATAATATATCATTAAAGTTATATTTTAAAACTATCCAACCATTAGAATTTGTAGATATATCAGGAATGAACGCAGAAACAACAGAAGAAGAAACTGGTGTTAAAATGAGTTCAGATAGTAACGCTGATTTATTAATTGAAAAAGGAGAAACTTTAGGTGATGAATGGTTTTTAATTGATGAAACTGAAGTAGATTATGAAACTGAAGATGAATTAGATTTAGAAATTGAAACTTTAAATAATAAAAAGAAAAGCACATTATCTAAAATGTGGCAATTTATTACTTCTACAGGAACTGCAAAACCAAACGCTAAAAGTCCTGAGCAAGATAAAGTTATTGATGGTGTTCAATTCGTTACAAGATATGTTTATAGTGGTGATTTAACAGGTGAAAGACAATTTTGCAATAAAATGTTAAGAGCAGATAAAGTATATCGTAAAGAAGATATAGTTGCAATGGAAACACAAGTTGTTAATTCAGGATTCGGTCCTAAAGGTTCTGATTCTTATTCTATATGGTTATACAAAGGCGGAGCAAGATGCAATCATAAATGGTTAAGAAGAACTTATGCTAATTTTGATGGTGTTAAAATTGACCCTACAAATCCAAATGCAAAAGCTATTAGTTCTGCAACTGCTGAAAAATATGGTTATAGAATTAGAAACGATAAAGAAGTAGCAATGAAACCAAGTGATATGCCTACAAAAGGATACACACAAGAGTATTGGGATAAAATGGGATATACAAATTAATAAGATATGGCACAAGGTTTATTTATAAGTACAAACGATATAGTTAAATTCACTGTTTTAAATGGTAATTTAGACCCTGATATTTATACACAGTATATTTTTCAAGCACAACAGTTGCACATTCAAAACTATTTAGGTACAAAGCTATATAACAAGATTAATGATGGTATTGTAGCAGGTAATTTAGCAGCACCATATACAACGCTTTTAAGCGTATATATTAAACCAATGGTAATACATTGGGCTATGGTAGAATTTTTACCTTATGCAGCGTATAAAGTATCTTCAAAAGGAGTATTTAAACATAATTCTGAAAACAGTACAACAGTTGAAAAGAATGAAATTGATTTCTTAATTGAAAAAGAAAGAGATGTTGCACAAAGTTATACAAATAGATTCATTGATTATATGACTTTTAATCAATCTTCATTTCCTGAATATAATAGTAATTCAAATGCTGATGTATATCCAGATAAAGATAGTGCGTTTGTTGGCTGGGTTTTATAATAATATTATGAGTGTAAAAGAAACATATAAACCGAAAGAAGTAAACGTTAAGAAATTAGAAATTTTTTTAAATAAATTAGATAAAAGAAATGATACAAGTAATTAATATAGGAACAACTGCAAATGATGGTACTGGTGATACAGTAAGAAATGCATTTGATAAAGTTAATGATAATTTTATTGAAGTTTCAAAAGGCTTATATGCACAAACTGCTTTAGGCACTCCTGTAGTTTATGCTCCAAGTGGTGGACAAAAAGACTTAATTGGAACAGGTGTAGGAAGTTTGGTTATTCCTGCTAATACACTTAAAATAGGTGATTCATTTGCTGCTAAAATGTGTGGTAATTTAACTAACACAAATAATCAAATATTGCACTTTAGAATTAAATCAAACGGGGTTGTTATTATAGATGCTTTAGAATATACTTTAGCGACAGCTACAAATAAAATATTTGATTTAATATTAGATTTTACAATAACAAAAATAGGTGGCGCAGGAGTTGCTGAATTATTTGCAAACGGAAGTTTTACATATAACAAAGATGCTTCAAATGCAATTGAAGGCATAAATTTTGGATTAGTAAGTAATACTGTTTTTAATACAACTGTAAGTAATACACTAACAATTACAGCAGAATGGATAACTAATAATGCTGCTAATTCAATACGTTCACAAAATTTCACATTAACTAAAGTTTATTAATTATGTCAGACTGGGGACAAGGAGCAAATAATAACAATATAGGTTGGGGTCAAGGTGCTTTTAATAATATTATATCTTGGGGTAAATCACATTATGTTAGTTGGAGTGGTGAAACAGATATTGTAGGAAATGAAGGTGGTATAACTACAAATTTTAAAGCAAGAGTTTTAGCTGATTCAGGAATATTTGAAGCACAATCTTGTTTATTAGCAACATTAGAAAATTTAGATAAGATATGAGTTTATTAGATAAAGCGAGTTTGGTTATAACACCAAATGCAGTAAAAACTGGGAAATTGTATTCAGTAGTTCCAAACACTACTTTAGGCGATATGACTGTAGTTCGTGGTACAATAGCAACGAGAGTAAATAGTGCGGGTTTAATTGAAAGCGTAGGAGTTAACATTCCACGAATAGATTACACAAACGTAAGTTGTCCTACTTTATTGGTAGAACCACTTAGAACTAATTTAGCTTTAAATAACGATGGAAATTTAAGTACATATCCAACAGCTATAAATGTAACTAACGCATCAAGTTCTTTTAATTCTTTTGTTAATGCAATACAATTTCCAAACACGGGTTTAGCCTTAGCTTATAAGTCAGTTTCTACAACAGTTCAAACTTATGCTATTTCTGCTTTTATAAAAATGGATGATAATTCAGTTCCAATACTTTCAGCGAGTGCAACAACTGGAAACGTATGTTTAGTTATAGCAGGTAATGTTGCTACAAATAATTTAAAAGTTGAAAGTTATGGTAACAATGTTTATAGATTAAGTGCAACCGCAACAAGTTCAGGAAGTAATAATAATAATGGTGTGCTTAGATACGACACACAAGTATTAAAATCTTTTAAAATTACAGGAATACAATTAGAAGTAGGCTCATACGCCACTTCATACGTGCCAACTGTAGCTGCTTCAGTAACTCGTAATGCTGATGTAATATCTAAAACAGGAATAAGTAGTTTAATAGGGCAAACAGAAGGTACTATTTATTATGAATTTTCTGCTCCTCTTGTAGAAAATATTACAAGAGCATTAAGTGTAAGTGGTTCTGATACTAATAATAGAATTAATATTTCAACTTTTTCAAGTTCAATTTTTGTTCGTGTAGATGTTGGAGGTGCTAATCAAGTAAATTCAAGTGCGGTAATAACAGTTACTAATATGAATAAAGTTGCTTTTAGATATAAGGCTAATGATTTTTCATTATATGTTAATGGTGTAAATGTAATTACAGACACGAGTGGAATAACTTTCCCTGCAGCAACATTAGATAGATTTAGTAATATTCAACCTGATTCTTCGTCGCCTTTCAATGGTAATATTAAACAAGTTACATTTTTTAAAACTGCTTTGTCAAATTCTGAGCTTGCACAATTAACAACTATATAATATGAATATTTTTAAACTTAATTACACAGACAAAGACACTGCAATAGCTGATTTGATAGCTAAAGGAGTATATGTTGAAACAGAAAAAGGACTTATTTACGGGCAAGGTATTCACGCAATTGTTGAAATTGGTAAAATAGTTTTAACAAATGGAACATACGATGCTGATTTTAAAGAATTAACTGCTCCGATATTCGCTGATGGATATGCTTACGATGTAATGTCAGATATAGAATATAATTTTGAAAGTGAAATATTTCCAACTAATCCAGTACACGGTTTTGCTGGATGTGAAGCAATTATAGATGAGCAAGGAGCAATTTGATATAATATTAAGTAAATGGATTTCACGCAAGTTACTTGTTTTTATGGTAGCTTGTGGAGGTTTATTTAGCGGTCAATTAACCTCAAGTGATTGGGTTATAATTGCAACTGCTTACATAGGAATTGAAGGAATTACAACAATAGTAGAAAGATTAAGAAAATGATTGATAATTTAAAAATTTATTTATTGAATACAGGTGTATTTTTGTTTTCATTAAGTAAAGCAGAAGCAAATTTAAAAATAGTTTTACTATTAGTTTCAATAATATACACAGGTATGAAAATATTTGATTGGTTAAAAAGCAAAAAAGATGAAGTTAAATAATTCTGGCTACCTTTTAATTACAGAGTTTGAAGGATATAGTGCAAAGCCTTATTTATGTTCTGCAAAAGTACCGACAATAGGATATGGTAACACATATTATACTGATGGTAAACGTGTGACAATGTTAGACAAAGAGGTAAACAAACAACAAGCGTTTGAAATGTTTAAAGTAATTGCTGATAGATTTGCTTCTAAAGTTTCTAATTTAGTTAAAACACCTTTAAATCAAAATCAATTTAATGCTTGTGTATCTTTAGCATATAATATAGGAATGGCTAATTTTATGAATAGTACACTTTTAAAATTAGTGAATAAAAATCACAATGACATTTTAATTGGCTTAGAATTTAAGAAGTGGAATAAAGTAAATAAAAAAGTAGTTGCAGGTTTAACAAGAAGAAGAAATTATGAAAGCGATATATATTTTAGTTAGTTTAATTTTATTTAGTTGTGGTTCACGCAAAGTAAATATATCTAATTTAGAAATAAAAAAAGATAGTTTGTCACAAATAGATACTAAAATTGTTACAAAAGAAATTTTTAAAAATGAAATTAAGAATGATATTTTAATTGAAGAATTTACTATTAAACCATTTGATACTTTAAAAGATATTGTAATAAACGGTGTAAATTATAAAAATGCTATTATAAGCTATAAAAAAGTAAAAGATAATACTTTACATATAAATAATAAAATAACATCTAAAATCAAACATAAACAACAAAATACCAATGTTTCAATAATAAAAAAAGAATTTAAAAAAGTAACAGATAAAAAATTTAATTATTTGTTATTGCTTTGGCTTTTATTAATTCCTATTCTATATTTAATTTATCGGTTTTGGATATTTAAGTTTTTTGTATAGTCGCCTTCACCACACTTTGTTCTACTTATTTTGTTTTTGTAAACTTTTTTTAAATTTTCTTTAGTTTCTTATTTTGTTTTTTAAAAATCTTATTTGTTTGTTGCGAACAAGGCAAAGTTATAGAATTAAAATTAAAAAGATTCTGTTTTTTTAAAAAATTTATTAACACGATTGTTAATATCTTAAATTTATATTTGTATATGAAGAAATGTGTAAAATGTAATATAGAAAAAAATTTAACCGAATTTATAAAACAAAAAAGAAATAAAGATGGTTATAGAAATGATTGTAAAATTTGTGCAAAAGAATATTTTAAGGAATATTATTTAAAAAATTTAGAAAATATAAAAACTAAAACAAAAGAATATCAATTAAATAATTTAGAAAAAATAAAAGAATATAATTTTAATAATAAAGTAAATAGAAATAATAGAGATAAAAAAAGAAAATTAGAAAATCCATTGTTTAAATTAAGATGTAATATAAGAACGAGAATATGTAGTTCAATAAAAAATAATGGTTATACTAAAAAATCAGTATCACATAAAATATTAGGATGTAGTTTTGAAAAATTTAAACAACATTTAGAAAAACAATTTACTAAAGGTATGACTTGGGAAAATGCTGGTAAATGGCATCTTGACCATATTTATCCTGTATCATTAGCAAAGACAGAAGAAGAACTTATAAAGTTAAATCATTATACTAATTTTCAACCTTTATGGGCAATTGACAATATTATTAAAGGAAATAAGATATAAATGGCTAAAGAAATAAAAAGAAGTACGCTTGTTAAAAAATTAGATACTATATTTAGTATTTATATTAGAAGAAAAGATTCTGTAAATGATATTGCAGAGTGCGTTACTTGTGGTAAAAAAAGTCATTGGTCAAAACTTCAAAATGGTCATTGGGCAAGTAGAAGGCATTATTCAACTCGATGGGATGAACAAAACTGCAACGTTCAATGTGCAGGTTGCAATGTATTTAGAGCAGGTGAAATTTACTTATATACTAAATATCTTTGTTCAAAATATGGTGATAACTTTCCTGAAGAAATGTATATTAAATCACATAAAGTTGTTAAATTTGCAGACGTAGATTTGCAAGATATGATAGAATACTATACTAATAAGGTTACGTACTTAGATAGCATACCATAAGCACTGCTTTTAAGTCTTTTTTTGTTTTTGTTTTTCTTTGTTTTAAAAGGCTACTGTAAAAGGTAGCTTTTTTTATTTGTTAAAGTTTTGTTAATGTAGTTTTATATTCAAAAAACAGTTATATATTTGCATAACAATAACAATTAAAAACAAACATAAACAAACATTATGAAACAACATTTAAAAGATTTCGCATTATCATTAGCCTTTATGGTTACACTTACATTAATTTATTTAACACTAACTTTTTATTTTTTATAATATGAAAGATTTAACAGATTTCCAAAGGTTTCAAATACAAAGTTTACAAGCAAGAATTTGCGAACTTGAAAACATTAACAATCAATTAGCAGAATATTGCTTTGAAGCATTAACAGATGAAATTACATCAGAATATAAAACTGTAATTAAAAAAGAAATTTATAACTTAAAATCAAATTAAAATGAAATATAGAATAATTGAAAAAGCAAATGGTTATTTTATACCACAAGTTAAATTTGGTTTTGGTTGGGATTGGAATAACCTTGACAAAGATTTATACAATTGGTATATAGAAACAAATTATTGTAAATTTGAAACGTTTTCAGAAGCATTAGCAATAATTGAAAAATATAAAATACAAATAGAAGAAGATAAAATAATTAAATACTATAAAATAAATTAAAATGGAATTAACATTAAACCAAAAACTGTCTTTAATTCAAAAAGAATTTAAAGCAAACAAATCAAAATTCAATTCATTTGGGAAATATAACTTTAGAAGTGCTGAAGATATATTAGAAGCATTAAAACCTTACAATGAAAAATACCAAGTAAACTTTACAATAACAGAATCAATGGTAGAATCACAATTTTTACAGTTCCCAATGTTACGTTCAGTAGTTGCAATAAGCGATGATTTAGACACATTAACTGCTTCAGCTATAGTTGGTGTAGATTTAGAACAAAAAGGAATGCAAATGCCACAAAAGTTTGGTTCTGCAAGTTCATACGCTAAAAAATATGCATTGGGTAACTTATTACTTATTGATGATACACAAGATGCTGACGCAACTAACAAAGGTGATAATAAATGGTTAAATTTAAATACACCTGAATTTAAAAAAGCAGTTGAATACATTAAAGGCGGTGGTTCTGTTTCTGCAATAGAAGCTAAATATAAAATGACTAAAGAAGTTAAAGACGAATTAAGTAAATAATAAAACTGAATAGCTGACAACAGTAAAAAAAGGTAAGCAAATAAAACAAATAATATGAGTGCATTAATTAATTTAAGTTTAAGAGTAGACAAATTACCAAAAGAAAAATTTGTAAGTGGAAAAGATGGAGCAGTTTATTATAACTTCACAATTGGAGTTAATGATGATTCTAACCAGTACGGACAAAATGTTTCTGCAACTGATTCACAAACAAAAGAAGAACGTGAAGCAAAGAAAGCTAAAACATATCTTGGAAATGGTAATGTTGTCTGGACAGATGGTAATATTAAAGTTGCTGATAAAAAAGTAGAAGCAACTGCAAAAGAAGTAGAATCGGATTTACCGTTCTAAAAATTAAAAACTATAAATCGGCAGTAAACTAAATTTGCTGCCGAAATATAGAAACAAAGAAACAAATGAAAACAGTTAATAGCATATCAGGTGGTAAAACTTCTTCATATTTAGCCAAACATTATCCAGCAGATATAAATATATTTTCTTTAGTTCGTATTGATGATAAAGATAATTTATGGATGAAAGGTAAAGATGAAAAGACAAGGCAAATAGTTTCTGATAAATTAGGAAAAGAATTTATAGGTACAGCTGAAATGGATGAAATAATATATACCATTTTAGATTTAGAACAGTTTATAGGTTCAGAAATAACTTGGGTAACTGGAGATTCATTTGAAGAAATAATCAAAAAAAACTATGGTTATTTACCTAACAAAATGACAAGGTATTGTACTGTAGAAATGAAATTAAAACCTATTTTTAATTGGTTACAAGAAAACACAGAACTACCAGTAGAAATGAGAATAGGATTTAGACCTAATGAAATATCACGAGCAGAAACAGTTTTAAAACGTGCTGATGAAAATGGAATTGAATTTTTCAATACTATAATTGGTAAAAGAAAATCACAAAACAAGTGGGGTTTAGTACCATATAGAAAAGTTACTTTTCCTTTAATAGAAAATAATATTCAAAAAGATATAATTTATAATTATTGGAATGATAAAAGTGTTAGATTTGCATATAGAAATAATTGCGTTGGGTGTGTTAATAGACAACCATTAATGATTTCACATATGGCAAGTAAAGACATAGACAAGGTTAAATGGTTTGAGAAACAAGAAACAATAACAGGAAACAGATTTCTATCAGATGTTTCATTTAATCAAATATTAAAATTTGGTACACAAACAAGTTTTTTTGATGATGATTTTAATGAATGTGATAGTGGATTTTGTGGAATATAAATAAAAAACAAATGGACAAAGAAGCACAAAGATTATTAATGCAAATGTTTGAAGAAGATTGCTTTATTAATCCATTAGAAAAAATAGAACACCCAATACCAGCAATTTCATTTGGATTTAAAAGTTATGAAACTAAAGATGGTGAAATTAGTTATCCAACGCCAATTGGAACTTATGGTAACTTTAGCTTTTTACAAGCACCACCTAAAAGCAAGAAAACATTTTTTGTAAGTTTATTATCAGCAGTATATTTAGCAGGTGAATTACAACAGTTTGGAGGTGATTTAAGAGCAGATAGACAAAATAGACATATAATACACTTTGACACAGAACAAGGGAACTTTCACGCTGCAAATGTGTTTAAACGCCCTATTGATATGACTGGAATTAAAACAGATAAATATCATACTTTAGCATTAAGACAATTAAGTTTTAAAGAACGTGTTGATTTTATAGAATATTACTTATATGATAAATTAGAAAGTAAAAATATAGGCTTAGTTATTATTGATGGTATTGCAGATTTATGTTCTGATGTAAATAATATTGAAGAAAGTAATGCAGTAGTGCAAAAGTTAATGAAATGGACAAAAGAATTAAATTGTCATATATTAACAGTAATACATTCTAATTTTGGAACAGATAAACCAACAGGGCATTTAGGTTCATTCTTAGAAAAGAAAGCAGAAACACAAATACAATTAGAATTAAATACAGTAAATAAACATTTAGTAACAGTAAGTTGTAAACGTTCAAGAAATGCACCATTTGAAAACTTTAGCTTTAAAGTTAATAATTTTGGATTGCCACAAGTTGAAGGAGCATTTTACGACCCATTAAAAGACATATTTTAATTATGACACCAAAAGCAAAACTTAAATCAATAGAAAGAAAAATGCAACTAATTCAAAAAAATAATCCTGAATTAGATTTAAAAATAATTTCAAGTAAATTTTTTGATATTGAAAGATATTATAAATTAAGACAAGAACATTTTTTTTTAGATTTTGAAATTAATCATTGTATAACTTGTGGTAAAAAAATATAATTATGAAAATAACAATGAAAAACCACATCGAACAATTACAAACATCTGCAACTAGAATGTTAGTTTTAAATTCAGATAATAGTATGTTAATAAGTTATTTCAAAGACTTGAATGAAAAGATTGTATATTTGAAAGAATTAGTAGATATGGATTCAAAGTATAATTGGATTGATATAGAAAATATGATGAATTTATTAAAAGATAAAGATTCAGAATTAACTAATATCAATGTAAATTTTAAAATAAAAGAAGTAACTACAGAAAAGAAAGAAGCATTTTTAAAAATTAAAGTTTTATAATTATGATAGTATTATTAGTATTAGTTTTAGCAGTAGTTTTTATAGTAATGAATTTCGTAGATTGTGATATATTAATAACACCAATTAAAGGTATTATGTTTGGTGCTTTATATAACGATGATGTTTACGATGAAGAAACAGACCATACAATTCAAATATTAATATTATTTATATCATTCAATTTCCTATGGACAACTACAAATGGCTTGAACAAGTAGCAAAGCATCACAAAGAATGGGTTGAGGTGATACATAAACTTGGAGAACACGATATGGCTGAGGATATTGTCCAAGAAAGTTACATTGCATTAATAAAATACGCTGATGCAACAAAGTTAATTGATTCACAAGGATTAGTTCGCAAAGGATATATGTTTTTCACTTTACGTTCTTTATATTATCAGTTTTACAATAAAAAGAAAAAGATTAATAAAGTATCTTTTGATGATTGTTGGGAATTATTTGATGATTCAAACATAGAAGAACAAAAAGCGTATAATGATATATGTTTATTGATTGATGAAGAAATAGATAACTGGCATTGGTACGATAAGAAGCTGTTTAAATTATATCGTGATACAGATATGTCTATGCGTGATATAGCAAAAGAAACAAATATAAGTTTAATATCAATATTTCATTCAATTAAAAACTACAAAGAAATATTAAATACAAAGTTTCAACAAGATTACGATGATTATATTTCAAATGACTATAATAATATTTATTGATGAAAAAATGTAGTAAATGCAAAATAGAAAAGTCTTATGATAATTTTAACAAAGACAAAACAAAAAAAAATGGAATAACATCAAGTTGTAAAGATTGTCATAAAATATATAATGATAATAAAAGAGGTTATTTAACAGAAGAAGAAAAAAGAAAAAGATTAGAAAGAGGTAAATTAAGTCGTTCTGAATATTTAAAAAAATATAACATAAATAATAAAGAACGTATTTTAGATTATGCAAAAAAATATAGAGAAATCAATTCAGATAAAATAAAAGAATATCATAAAAATAATAAGTATAAAAGAAAAATTAGAGATGAAAAAAATAAAGAAACTTTAAATAATTATAAAAGAATTTGGTATCAAAATAATAAGGATAAAGCAAAAAAATATAATGAAAGCAATAAAGAAAAAAGAAATTGTCAATTAACCAATAGAAGAAAAATTGATTATTTATTTAAATTAAAATGTACTATAAAATCTTTAATATTTTCTTCAATTAAAAAAAATGGTTATTCTAAAAAAACAAAAACTTATCAAATATTAGGATGTTCATTTGAAGAATTTAAACAACATTTAGAAAGACAATTTACAAAAGGTATGAATTGGGATAATCAAGGACAATGGCATTTAGACCATATATACCCAGTATCTTTAGCAAAAGATGAAGAAGAATTAATAAGATTAAATCATTACACTAATTTTCAACCTTTATGGGCTATTGATAATTTAAAAAAAGGAAATAAAATAATAGAACAACAATTAATACTAATTTAAAATTTAATAAAATGGCAAAATCAAAAAAAGAATCAGTAGGTCTTGGAGATACTATTGAAAAATTAACTACTGCTACAGGAATAAAAGCTGCAGTTGAAATGTTTACAAAAGTTACAGGTGTAGATTGTAATTGCGACAAACGTAAAGAAACATTAAATAAATTATTTCCTTACAATTCAAACATTAACTGTTTAACAGAATCAGATTATAATTTACTCACAACTTTTGTAGACCCTTTAAAAAATACATTAACACCAAGTGAACAATTAATAGTATCAGATATTTATTTTAACGTGTTTAATTATCGTTTACAATTATCATCTTGCGGTTCTTGTTGGAAAGGTAAAATAGATGAACTAAGAAAAGTGTATAATGAATATAAATTAAATGACTAACTGGAAAGAAGTTGATTTATTTAATTGGTTAAAAGAAAATGTATATCCTGATTTAGTTAAAGCTAAAAATCAAATGTCAAGATGGGATTGTTACAGTCCCATTACAGGACATAGGCTTGAATTAAAGTGTAGAAAAGCACATTATGATACTTTATTACTTGAAAAGAAAAAGTACGATGCTATGAAGCAAGAATGTGAAAAGCATTTAGACACACCAATGTATTTTAATTCAACTCCAAAAGGTATTTATAGTTTTAATTTAAACATAATAATACCTGAATGGGAAATTAATTTTAAGAATCCAGCAACAACACATTTTAAAAATACCAATAAAGTAGAAAAAGAAGTAGCATATTTAGAAATAACAAAGGCAAAACAATGGAAATAAATGTAATACAACAAGAATATTTAAAATCAGTAATATTAAGTCAATTATTACTTGAATCAAATGAATCATTATTTTTCACACAACAGTATAAGCAACAAATTAAACACAAAATAAATAGTTTAAATAAAGACTTAGAAGAAACAGTAAGAAAAGAATATAGTATAATTTACAATACAGACCCAGAAACAACTACAAACATTTTAAATAGCATTGAATCAATTGTAAAGAAACTACAAACAAGTTCAATAGATGAATTAGTATTTATTAATGCAGTAATTGACAAGTATAAAGAAAACAAAGAATGGTTTAAAACGTATGGTGAAACTGAATTTTTAAAATTAGATTAATGGCAAAAAAACAAATAGAAAAATATATTCCAACAGATGAAGAATTACAATGTAGTTATATTTGTCACAAGAATGATTTAGCTTATGTTATACAGCCAATATTAAATTCAAAGAAGTATAAAGTAGTTAAGTTTCAAATATCAAATAGATTAGAAGTGCATACTTTAAAAGATAATGTACAAGATTTAGAATTTACAGAATACGATGCATTAAAAAAAACAATGGAACTTTACACACAACACTCAAAAAGATTTAACAAATGAAAATAAGCGAAAAAAAAATTTAATATGAAATATCAATTCAGACCCTATGCAACTATGCAACCTACTGTAGTAACATTAACAGGTAAAGTTTATGAAAAAGGAGAACATCCTTTATATACAGAACATAAAATTATTGAGGTTGTTGATGAACAAGGTGAAATGCATTATGCTTTTGAAGATGAACTTAAATCAGATGAAGTAGAGAAACAACAAAAAGTTTATAGTGAGGAAGATATGGAAGAAATGATAGATACAATAGTAGAATCAGTTATAAACCAATTTAAACAACGTTCTGAAGTAGGAATAAGAAAATACAATACAACATTAGATAGAACAGATTTAACACGCTTAGAATGGCTACAACACGCACAAGAAGAAGCAATGGATTTAATATTATATTTAGAAAAATTAAAACAATATGACAAAGAGTAAACAATCAGCACTACAAAGAATAAATAGAATTATAGACTTTAACTGGAAACGAGGTAATAACAAAGAATCAGTTAATGAAGTGTATCGGAAAATAATTAATCAAAAGCTACTTAAACAGTAGCTTTTTTTTATTTAGTTAAATATTTGTTAAAATGTATTTTATGTTAAAAAGTTGTTTATATTTGTATAACAATTTAAAACAAACATTATGACAAAGCAAGAAATTATTGAAACATTAAGTAACTGCATTGAATTATCTAACTTATCAGAAAACGTTTATATGAGAAATAGACTAACTGAAGTTGCAGAAGCATTAATAGAAGAATGGAACGAATCAGATGCTTATGATGAAGTAGTTAAACAGGTTCTTAATTACGATGAAACAATGAATAATTTAAACAATATAAGAATAAGATAATGAACGAACAAGCATTAATAAAAATTCAATCTAAAGTAATTGGATTAGATAGAGAATTACATAAATTAATCAATGAATTAATAAATGGACAAAGTCTTACAAGTGACGAACATTTAACTATTATGATTAATAGCACAGAACGTGAATTAAGTATTTACAATGATATTTTAAAGTTAATAATTAACAATTGGAACGAAAACTAATGATAGTGTTATTTGATGCAGATAGTTTGATATTTTCAAGCTGCTATAAGAAACGAGAAACAATAGAGGATGATGGTTTCCACCATAACTTAGAAGATTCAATAGTAAAGTTTGATGAAGTGTTTATGAGTATAATAAATCACTTAGAAGATATTTACGAAATCAATGAAGTAAAAACATTTTCAGGTTCTAAAGGTAATTTTAGAAAATACATTACACCGAAGTATAAAGCAAATAGAGATTATAATAATTTGCCACCATTGTTAAATCAAATGCACGAATATGTAAAAGAACAATACGATTCTATTTGGGGTTATGGTTGTGAAACTGATGACGTTGTAGCTAAATACTGGTACACACTTTCAAATGAAATAGGCAGAGATAATGTTATAATAGTTTCAATAGATAAAGACTATAAACAATTCCCTTGTTTGATGTATAACTACCATATTAAACATAAAGTAGTTTATGATATATCAGAAGAAGAAGCAAGATATAACTTTTATGAGCAAATGATTGTTGGAGATACTGCTGACAATGTAAACTACTGCAAAGGTTATGGTAAAAAATATGCTGAAAAGTATTTAGCAGAATGTAAAACTAAATATGAATATACTAAAAAGATATACCAACTATTTAAAGAAATACACAAAGGAAAAGCAAGGCAACGTTATATTGAATGTTGGAACTTATTAAAACTTAAAACTGACTAAATGGAATACTGCAATGACTTTAAATATGATTTAAAAGTAGGACAGATAGGTGAACAACTATTAAACGATATATTCACTTTAAAAACAATAGAAGTAAAACGTGATAGCTGGATATATAAAAGCGGTAACATAGCAATAGAATATGAAAGCAGAAATAAACCATCAGGAATAGCAAAATCAGAAGCAGACTATTGGGCAATTATATTTTCAGGTGATTATAAAGATGAAATAATATTAATAATAAAAGCAAATAGATTAAAAGATATTTGTAGAACATATTACAAGAAAGGAAATATAAAATCAATGGGTGATAATAACACATCAAAAGCAATATTAATACCAATAACAGAAATATTAAAATGGACATAACAGAAAGATTAAAAGAAATAATACTACAAGAAACAGATACAGATATAAACATAAGAACAAGAAAGAAAAACACTGTAGAAATACGTTCTTTATATTGTAATATCTTAAAAGAATTAAAACCAAATAAAACGCTTCAATCAATTGGTGATACATTAGAATTAAATCACGCATCAGTAATTCATTCTTTAAAAATGTATGAAGTATATTCTAAAGATAATAAAGACTTAAAAAAGTTAAAAGACATTATAATGTCACACTTTATAAAAGTAGATGAAAGACAAATAGAAGAACTTAATGAAGTAGAACAATTGCAGCAAAGAATATATCAATTAACATTTGACAAAGATAGATTAGAAATAGAGCTAAGAAAACAAAAACAAATGAAAAGATATAACTTTGAAATAATAGAAAACTTAAACAATCTATTAGAAGAAACAAACGGAACAATGCAATATGAAATAATAAACGATAGACTAAAAGCATTTTACACAATGAATAAAAACATAAGACTATGAGAAAAGAAACAGAAACATTTATAACTGCAGTAATAGTAGCATTTATAATAATAGTAACAATAATGAGTTTAATAACATCAATAATAATACTATGACAGCAAGAGAACAAGCAGAAAACTATATGAAACTAAAAGCAGGTTACATATCAGCAAAAGAAAGAGCACAAATACTATATGATAAATATTCAATAGAATACAATAGAGCATTAGTATCAGGTGATATGCAACAATCAGAACATTGGAAGGAAGTAGCAAAAGAATTAAGTAAACTATATAAACAAAAGTAAAATGAAATTAGATTTAATCACAAACAAAGCAGAAAAACAAAGTGGATTTATTTATGGAAATACAAATAAAAAAGAAATTATTGCAAATATAAATCCTAACGATGAATATTACACTCCTAATTATGCAATAGAACCATTATTAAATTATTTAAAACCAAACAGTATTATTTGGTGTCCTTTTGATACATTAGAAAGTAATTTTGTAAAAATATTTATAAATCAAGGTCACAAAGTTATAAATACACATATAGAAAATGGATTTAATTTTTTTAATATTAATATTCCTGAATGTGATTATGTTATTTCTAATCCTCCATATTCTTTAAAATATGAAGTATTTAATAAACTTTTTGAAATTGGAAAGCCTTTTGCTATGTTAGTTGGAATTGTTGGATTATTTGAAAGCAAAAAAAGATTTAAAATGTTTAAAGAAAATAATTTTGAAATAATGTATTTTGATAAAAGAATAAGTTATTTTAAAAGTTATGATGACCAAAAACCAAGTTTAAATCCTCCTTTTTCAAGTGTTTATATTTGTAAAGATATATTACCAAATAGAATAATATTTAATAATATAAATAAATAATTATGCCAGATATAACAATGTGTAGTGGTAACAACTGCGAACTAAGTTCAACGTGTTACAGATATAAAGCAGAACCAAATCAATATAGACAATCGTATTTTTGTAAACCACCAAATGATAATTTAGAATGTGATTACTATTGGGAAATAAAAACTAAAGATGAAACAGAAGATAAAACCAATCCATAAATTAAATGGTGGAATAGGTGCAACACTATGCCATACTTGTAGCGTAATAATATCCATAGGATTAACAAAAGAATTATACTGTAATAACTGTAAACCAAAAACAAAATGAAAGCAACATTAGAATTTAACTTACCTGAAGATAACACAGAATATTTAGCAACAGTCAAAGCATTAGATATGGCGAACTTTATATTTGAATTGGTATATAATACAAAAAAAGGATTAATCAATCAACTAAACGATTCTATTACATCACAATATGAAGCAGATGGAATAGATATAGTATTTGAAAAGATATGCGAACTATTGCAACATCATAATATAGAAATTGATGAACTGATATAAACAATAAACAAAAATGTTTATTTTTAATTTAATAATAATAACTTTTTTAAATGGAAGATAAAAGAAAGAATAACGGAGGTCATAAATCTGCAGGTAGAAAAACTAAAGTAGAAGAAGCTAAAGTAAATAATATATTCATACAAGCATTAAAAGAATTGTATAATAAAGATACTGAAGAAGAAACAAAGATTGCATTTGTAAAGAATACTTTAATGGATTCACAAAGAGGTCAATTGTTTATTGCTGAACATATATTTGGTAAGCCAAAAGAGATTATAGAAGCTACTCACAATGTAAATGACTTTAACATAAAAGATATTTTTAAAGTTGGAAATAAATCTTAACGACAAATATAATCTATTAGGTTCTGAAAGTAGATATTTTGTAATAACAGGCGGAAGGGGTTCTGGGAAATCATATTCCCTAAATTCCTTTTTACTTGGTTTAACTTATGAATCAGGTCACGTTATATTATTTACAAGATATACTTTAACTTCTGCAAATGTTTCTATTATACCTGAATTTATAGATAAGATTGAAACAGCTAATTTAAGCCACGAATTTTATATTACTAAAGACGAAATTATAAATAAGAAAACAGGGTCTAAGATACTCTTTAAAGGTATTAAAACAAGTAGTGGAACACAAACTGCAAGTTTAAAATCATTAGCAGGAGTTACAACTTGGGTATTAGATGAAGCAGAAGAATTAAACGATGAAGAAATATTTGAAAAGATAGACT
>Ga0209442_1000207_pt1 | contig 36407 bp, 36 predicted proteins | sample LauGreSBDMM110DD_2_FD_187565 | JGI IMG/M metagenome (GOLD analysis project Ga0209442, IMG submission 187565) | Freshwater lake microbial communities from Lake Michigan, USA - Sp13.BD.MM110.DD (SPAdes) (version 2) | ecosystem: Environmental > Aquatic > Freshwater > Lake | place: Lake Michigan...
TTCGGTTAGGTAGGTTGCATTAGCTGACTTGAAATCTTCAGTCAGTTCAGCAACTGCTGCTTCTTTTACTGGGCGAGCCATTCGGTTCACCTTTCCTGGTACTTAGCGACCACAGGAAATAAAAAAATCCGTGACGCGTAAATGCGCACGGATTAATGTGAACACCTACGCGGGCTGATTTCTCAATTATCTGGTTCTTACGAACCAGACCTGCGGTCTTTGGTTATGGCTGAACTTTAAGGGTTTGCGTAAAGCGGGGTCAAATCCGAGCGTAAAAAATCCGGCTCCCGGTGGAGCGAAGGGACTTTAACGAGCAAGTCCCAAGCCCGCCGGGGCCGGATTTTTCTTAAAGAGATTAGTTAGCTGATGGTTCGCGAACTAGGTTTGGATCTACTTGGATTCCAGGTCCCATAGTTGATGAAACAACTGCCTTTGAGATGTAGCGACCCTTTGATGAGTTTGGCTTTGCGCGGTGAACTTCATCGAGAGCTGCTGCGTAGTTTTCTGCAAGCTGTGCTGCAGTAAATGATGCCTTACCGATGATGAAGTGAAGGTTTGAGTTCTTATCAATACGGAATTCAATCTTTCCGCCCTTGATGTCGTTAACTGCCTTTGTTACATCGGTTGTAACTGTTCCGGTCTTTGGGTTAGGCATAAGTCCACGTGTTCCAAGAACTTTACCGAGACGACCGACCTTACCCATCAAATCTGGTGTTGCAACAACTGCATCGAAGTCCAAGCGACCCTTTGAAACTTCTTCAATGAGTTCATCGCCACCGACGATATCTGCACCGGCTGCGCGAGCTTCGTCAGCGCGCTCTCCGTTTGCGAATACAAGAACGCGAGCAGTCTTTCCTGTGCCGTGAGGCAAGTTAACTGTTCCGCGAATTGCTTGATCGGCCTTCTTTGGATCTACGCCAAGAACGAGTGCAACTTCAACAGTTGAGTCGTACTTAGTAGTTGTTGTCTCTTTGGCAAGTGTTACTGCCTCAAGCGGTGTGTAAAGGTGGTCTTTCTTAACCTTCTCTGCTGCCGCTGTGTATTTCTTTGAGCGCTTCATTTCTTCCTCATTCCTAAGTCTTTCGACTTAGCTAGTGGTTGTGGTTAACGAACCAGCGAGGTTCTCCCACATCTACTTCTCACGGTGAGAAGTAGAAACTTAATTAACCGACAGTGATACCCATTGAGCGAGCAGTACCGGCGATGATCTTGCTTGCTGCATCAATGTCATTTGCATTGAGGTCAGCCATCTTGACCTTTGCGATCTCCTGAACCTGAGCCATGGTGATATTTGCAACCTTGGTCTTGTGTGGAACTGGTGATCCCTTTTCAACTCCGGCAGCCTTCAAGATAAGACGTGATGCTGGTGGAGTCTTAGTGATAAATGTAAATGAGCGATCTTCGTAGACAGTGATCTCTACCGGAATGATCTGACCCTTTTGAGATTCAGTGGCAGCGTTGTAAGCCTTCACGAACTCCATGATGTTGACACCATGCTGACCAAGGGCAGGACCCACTGGTGGTGCAGGTGTTGCTGCGCCAGCTTGGATCTGCAACTTGATGAATCCGGTTGCCTTCTTCTTTGGTGCCATTTTTTTATTCCTTTTCTAGTTTCCGGTAATTAAATCTTGGTCTCTTTGGATCTTCGTTAAATCTTCTGTACTTGTGCGAATGAAAGTTCTACTGGTGTTTCGCGTCCGAAGATTGAAACAAGAACCTTGAGTTTTGCTTGCTCAGGCATGATCTCGGAGATTGATGCTGGAAGCGTTGCAAATGGGCCATCCATAACGGTGACTGATTCGCCAACTTCGAAATCAACGACGCGGATATCGGCCTTGTCAGATTTCTTAACAGGGCGTGGAGCAAGAATCTTTTCAACATCATCCATGCTTAGTGGACTTGGGTGATGTGCATTTCCAACGAAGCCTGTAACGCCTGGTGTATTGCGAACGGCAGACCAAGACTCGTCAGTTAGCTCCATGCGGACAAGAACGTAGCCTGGGTAGATATTGCGCTTAACCTGCTTGCGCTGGCCGTTCTTGATTTCCATAACTTCTTCTTCAGGAACTTCGATCTGGAAGATGAAATCTTCCATGTGAAGTGAAACTTTGCGGTTGTTGAGGTTATCGCGAACCTTCTTCTCATAACCTGCGTAAGAGTGGATTACGTACCAGTCGCCGATCGCTGCGCGAAGGGTGCGACGGAATTCTGCATTTGGATCGTTCTCATCTGATTCGAGGTCGCCATCTTCATCGCTGGCGAGCGCAAGATCATCAACAGGTGCATCGTTGAGAACTACTTCCTCAACGATTTCTGGAGTAGCAACCTCAGCAACGATCTCGTCGGCATTAGCCGCAAGCGCTGCTTCGAAAGCATCAGGTGTCTGGTTCTCGGTCATTGTTATCCCTTACCCAAATACCCAGAAGACAAGCTTGGTAATTACCAAGTCAAAGATAGAAACGACTGCAATAACGAAGGTTACGAATACCAATACGACTGCTGTGTATGTGCTCAACTGCTTACGCGTTGGCCAAACTACCTTGGCGAGTTCGGAAACGATTTGGCGATAGAAAAGGCCAACGCGCGCAAATAGACCGAGCTTCTCGGCAACTTGTTCTGTTGACTCTGTCATCGTCGTTCCTTTCAATCGGTAAAGCAATCGGTAAATACTTCGTAAAACTTTTACATCTTTATTACTAATCTTTTACAACTTCTTGCAGGGCAGGAGGGACTCGAACCCCCAACCGGCCGCTTTGGAGACGGCAACTCTAGCCAATTGAGCTACTGCCCTTCGCGAGGGCATGACAAAACCCTAGGGAATTGCAAATCCTCGTGAGCGTCGAAGTGTAGAGGGTCAAAGGGGGGTAGGTAAAACTCGCGCTCAATTCTGCCCGCGCATAGGGCAGACTTCGCCTATGAGCAGAGTTTCCGCACGTATTGCCGCAATCGCAGAATCAGCCACTTTGGCGGTAGATGCAAAGGCCAAAGCGCTAAAGGCAGCAGGCCGTCCAGTTATTGGTTTCGGCGCTGGTGAACCTGATTTTCCAACTCCTGATTACATCGTTGAAGCAGCTGCTGCTGCAACGCGCGTTGTTGCAAATCATCGCTACACACCTGCTGCAGGTCTTCCTGAACTTCGCGAAGCAATTGTCGCCAAGACAAAGCGCGATTCAAATTATGAAATTACCGCCGACCAAGTTCTTGTAACAAATGGTGGAAAGCAAGCGGTTTACCAAGCATTCGCATCAATTATCGATCCAGGTGATGAAGTTCTTCTTCCATCACCATTCTGGACAACCTATCCAGAGTGCGTGCAACTTGCTGGTGGAAAGACAGTTGAAATCTTTGCCGATGAAACACAGAATTATTTAGTAACGGTTGAACAACTAGAAGCTGCGCGCACACCAAAGACCAAGGCGCTACTTTTCTGTTCTCCATCTAACCCAACCGGTTCGGTTTACTCTGTCGAGCAGGTTAAGGCGATCGGCGAATGGGCAGTCAAGAACAATATCTGGATTATTTCCGATGAAATTTACGAACACCTTCTATATGACGGTGCGACAGCGCCATCTCTTCCAGTTCTAGTTCCAGCACTTGCTGATACCTGCATCATCATCAACGGCGTTGCCAAGACTTATGCAATGACTGGTTGGCGCGTGGGCTGGATGATCGGACCAAAGGATGTAATCAAGGCAGCAACTAATTTGCAGTCACATCTGACTTCAAATGTTTCCAACGTTTCACAGCGCGCAGCGATAGCAGCGCTAACTGGAGATTTATCTGCTGTTCACAAGATGGGCGAGGCGTTTAACCGTCGCCGCAAGTTAATTGTTGGACTTCTCAATGAGATTCCAGGATTTGTCTGCCCAACACCAACAGGTGCTTTCTATGTTTACCCATCAGTCAAAGGTGTACTCGGAACAACTATCCGCGGTAAAACTCCAAAGACTTCTGCAGAACTTGCAACGCTTATCTTGGAAGAAGTTGAAGTTGCCGCTGTTCCAGGTGAAGCTTTTGGTCCATCTGGTTACTTGCGTTTCTCATATGCAACTAGCGATGAAGATATCGTCGAAGGTATCGGCCGTATCAAAAAGCTAATTACTGAAGGTTAAGCCCGATCAGATTTACTTCAGGTTCTAAGGTAATTCCGAACTTATCCTGAACGTGCTGTTGGGCGTTCTTTGCAAGGGATGCAATATCTTGTGCGGTTGCATTCGCTGCATTTGTTAGCGCAAGTACATGCTTACTTGATACGCGCGCTCCCCCAAAGGCATCTCCCTTTTTAATACCAGAATTTTCAATTAGCCAGGCAGCGCTAGTTTTGATCCGTCCATCTGCTTGTGGCCAACGAGGAGCGCCTTCTGGCAAAGTTGCCGCAACTTCGGCGGTAACGATTGGATTTGTAAAGAAAGAACCAGCTGACCAAGAATCGCGATCGCTTGGGTTTAACAACATGCCTTTTGCGGCACGAAGTTCAAGGACTGCTTTACGCGTTGCGGCTACCGGAGCCTTTTCGCCAACTGCGATCTCTAATTTAGTTGCGAGTTCTGCATAAGTAATTGGTGTTGTTTCAACTCCGATTCGAAGTTGAAATTGCACTTCGATTACAACGTAGCGACCCGGATGAGATTTAAAGTAAGAGTTGCGGTAGGAAAAGTCGCATTCTTGGTTGGTAAAAGTTTTAATTGCCTTTGCTTGGCGATCGTAGGTGCGAACCTGTGTAATAAACTCACTTACTTCATGGCCATAGGCGCCAATGTTTTGAATAGGAGCAGCGCCAACTGTTCCAGGAATTCCGCTAAGAGTTTCTAGTCCTGCAAAACCTCTTTCAATACTGATTTGAACGAATTTATCCCAGTTCTCACCGGCGCCGATTGCCAGAGTTGCGCCACTACATGCATCGACTTCTGCCTTTAGCGCGTGATTGGTAATGCGAATTACTGTTCCGTCAAAACCGCTATCTGCAACCAAGATATTGGTGCCGCCACCGATGATTAAGACTGGCGTATCTCCTGCAGCTTCGATCGCCGCAATGATTTCAGATTCATTATGGGCGTCGACAAAATTCTTTGCGGGGCCGCCCACGCGCAAGCTGGTGTAATTACGGAGTTCGGCCATTGAGTTAGTTTACCTGCGTGGGGACAAGATTGCGCTCTTGCCTCTAAAGCGCTCGAGGATACGGTCGTAGTTCTTCTTTGATTGAACTTCGCGGAATTCTTCATCAGTATCGTAATAACCGTGATGGCGCGCTTGTTCTAGGGGAAGGTCTATCTGTAAAAGTCGACCATTGGCATGGCGCAAGCGCAACGAAAATTCGATATCAGCGTTGCGATAATAAATAGCGCGGTTGTTAAATCCGCCAGCATTTGTGGCATCCAGACAGTTAATCGCTAAGAAGTAACTAAATAAGACATCGACTTCGCCGGCGCCTTTATCGTCCACACTGCGCCATTCATCTTCAGTATTAACAAGTCCTCCGCGCCAACCAACTGCGCTGTATTGGCCCTTATTTAGTTCGGCTAGGACTGGAGCCATAGCATCGCCGGTAAATCTCGTTGATGGATCCATTACCACTAGGTATTTGGAAGAGATGTTTTTAAGTAGCGCGTTGGCGTTCTCGCCCCAGCCAAAGTTTTCGGTGATTGCGATTAACTGAAATTGTGTATCTATCTCATCGACAAGTTCTGCCGGATCACCAATTACTAAAGCGATAACTGGTGTATTTGTGTGAGCCTTTACGGTTCGTACAGTTTCGGCAGCATCTGCCGTAAATCCATCAACGATCAACGCAATGGCAATATCGCCAGTTATCTTGATTGGGCGTAAGTCGCGAGTAGATGCAAAGGTTGGAAAGCGTTCTTTGGCGCGGAATTCAAAGCCACCAGCAACATCGATTACCTCAAAGCCAAGTGCGGCTATCTGATCGCGTAGTTGATCGGCTTTTGCAAAATCCTTGGCAGCGCGCGCATCGAGTCTTTCTTGCGCTAACTCTTCTTTACTCTTCGCTGTCATTTCTTAATTACAACAGCCTTGGCCATGCCGAGCACTTTTACGCCGGCAGAGGTGGCAACGAGATCTACTTTGATTTGATCGCCAGAAACTTCAGTAACGGTGCCATTGATAGTTAAATCAACTTTTTCGCCTGCGGGCACGATCACTGGCTTGATAAAGCGAGCGCCGAACTCTTTAACGCTTGCTGTGCCGCCAGACCAATCGGTGACATATTTACCAACGAGGGCCATAGTCAACATTCCGTGGGCAATAACGTTTGGCAGACCAACAGATACCGCGACTTCTTCGCTCTGGTGAATTGGGTTTTGATCACCTGATGCATCGGCATAGGCCTTGAGCATCTGGCGATCGATCAGGACAACTCGCTCTGGAATTGCGAAGCCAACTTCAATCTTTGTTGTCATGCGCGCACCACCAAAGTTGACCAAGAGGAGACAACTAATTCAGCACCACGATGAAGATCTGAACGCACGCTGACGATCTCGTTTCCGGCAGCTACGCGATAGCTTTCAATCGTTGCTGAACAACTAAGTGAATCCCCAGCCTTAACCTGTGCGAAGATTTCAAACTTTTGATCGCCATGAACAAGGCGTGACCAATCCAAACCGATTTCAGGTTGGGTAAGAATGTTTTGGAATTGATCCAGAGAAATGCGGATCGTAAATGTTGGTGGAGCGCTAGAAGTATCGGTCTCGCCAATTACGGCAGCGAAGGCATCGATTTCTGATTGCGAAATAGAGATTGAATTAGCACCTGCGAAGGTGCGCCCGACAGAATCGGGTGCGAGCATTAGCGAGTTTCGCGGTGAAGAGTTGAAGATTTGCAACGTGGACAGAACTTCTTGAGTTCCATACGGTCTGGATCGTTGCGGCGGTTCTTCTTTGTAATGTAGTTGCGCTCTTTGCAGTCAACGCATGCCATGGTGATCTTTGGACGAACGTCCGCGCTCTTGCTTGCCATGGTCTTGCTCCTTCTATCGTTGAGTACCGTTTTGGTACCTGCTTGTTACGAGGCGCTTAGGTTACCTGAGCGATCTCGTTGCGCGAAATTCACGCTTATTTAACTGCCAACTTCTGGTCGAACTAGTAGCGGAGGCGGGATTTGAACCCACGACACAGCGATTATGAGCCGCTTGCTCTACCAAGCTGAGCTACCCCGCCAAGGGTTGTGCACTTTCGAGCCCCCCACCGGAATTGAACCGGTGACCTTTTCCTTACCATGGAAACGCTCTACCGACTGAGCTAGGGGGGCAATAGGTAGAGGTGTGAGTGTACGACAGGTGCAGGGAAAGTTAAAAATTAGCGAGCAGGATCAAGCGTGACTTTGCCGGTTGTGGCCCGAGCCAGCATCGCTTGATGAGCCGCTTTTGCCTCAGATAATCCATAAGTTGCACCGATAACTGGCTTTAGCGCACCAGATGAAATCAAAGCAAATAGCTCGACCAAAACATCGCCGAGCAACTCTTTCTTTCCAAAGCAATGCGCCAACCAGAAACCTGCAACAGTTTTTGTTCCACCCATTAACGCACCCGAATGAATTGGTGTTGGCGCAGTTCGTGATGCCATTCCATAGGTAATCAATCGACCAAAAGGTGCAAGTGCTTCAAGGCTGGCATCGAAAGTTTTCCCGCCAACCATTTCTAAGACGATATCTACTTTCTTTCCACCATTTGCTGCAATCATCGCAGACGCTAAATCGTTGGAATTTGCATCAACAACTTCATCTGCGCCCAATGATTTAGCAAGTTCATTCTTTTCTGCAGTTGATGTAACTGCAATAACTTTTGCGCCCCACATCTTGGCTAATTGAATTGCCAGAGAACCAACACCACCGGCTGCAGCTTGAACAACAACGGTTTCACCTGGTTGCACATGCGCCATAGTTTTCAAGATATGCCAAGCAGTTGTCCCTTGAACAAGCATTGCAACAGCTTGCGCATCAGAAACACTTTCTGGAATATCAACACACATCGCTTTATGTGCCAAAGCTTTCTGCGCATATCCCCCGGTGCTAACACTTGCTAGAACACGGCGACCAGATTGGGTCTTGCCGACAACTTCGAGGCCAGGAATTAACGGCAGCTCTTGCTTAGAAAGATATGAATTCTCAGTTTGGTGGGTATCGGCATAGTTGATTCCGATACAAGAGACATCGATTAACTCTTCGTTTTCACTTGGCTGAGGATCGGCCAGTTCAACTAGTTCGAGTACTTCTGGTCCGCCAAATTTCGTTATCTGGATAGCTTTCATTAGTTATCGCAGTTACAGCGTTGGTCGGCAGGCACTCCTTGAAGCGCTTCTTCAATATGTTCGCCGCAACCTGACCAGGTGTATTTACTGCACTTCTTGCATACAACACGTGAACACATTTACTTCTCCCTTGTAGCCGATATCAAATTCTAGCGTTAGAAATACTTGCGGAAAATCTTCTTAAAACGCTTTGTTATGCGCTTATTAATTTTTAAAGTCTGGTCTATCGGAGATACCGCCATCACTTTGGCGTGAGCCGGCTCGTCGGGGGTGATTACATCTTTAAGTGCTGGAGAGTTTTGATCTAAAGAATCAGCAATTCGTTCGATATTTGCAACCATCGAAAGTCCACGGATAATCTGTTCTTGATCAGCATCTTTTGCATCTTCAATTAGAGATTCTGCAAGTGCGGCACCGGCTTCGCGCGCATCATCAGTTGCCGTGGTTGTAGTTTCAAAGTCTTCTTCATCATCTATTTTGGATGAGATGGCATAACTTGCCGCAGATAGCGCAACTGCGATCTGCTTCTTGGTGGAATCTGCGATACCACCGCTGACGGCTGAGTCAAAGAGAGTTCGTGCAATCGTGCGCACCTGAACGAGAGTGTGCTCAATGGCAATACCTTGAACGTAAACATCTTCGGCTACATCTTTCTCTGCCGTTGGGAACCATCTGGCATGTCCTCGCGCTTCAACAGATTGCGCACGTATCGCCGGAACTGCTTCCATTAACAACCTTGCTTTAGCTAACCAATTACCCGCTTCTTTCTGGGTGTAGCCAGCGGCAACACCTTCAGACATTTTCGCTAACAGCTCTGCAGCTTTGGCAGATACATCGGTAATCTGATCAATTGCGCGATCAACCGGAGTTTTGGCGTGAGAAAAATAGGAGAAGACAATTGCAATAGCTGCGCCAATAAGAGTGGAACCAAGGCGATGCGCTGCTGTTGTTCCACTTATTCCGGGGCCGATAACGATGAGTGCGGTAACCGGGACATTTACCGATGCCACCTCACCTAAGTGAAGTGCGCGCGCAACAACTGCACAGAAGATAACTGTTAAACCGACTGCGATAAAGCCAAAATCAAAGATAGAGACGTTGATTAAAGCAACCGTTGCACCAATGGCAGTTCCGACTATCTGCCCAAAGCCTTCGCGAACAGATTTATGAAGTGAGATGCGGATAGATAAGGTGCAGACAATTGCGGCAACTACCCCGCCATCTTCAACAAGCAGATCGCCAACTTGCCAAGCCACTGCGCCAGCTAGGCCAGCGACAAGTATTTGGCGCACCCAAACACGGCGATCGGCAAATAGCTTCTTTATCTTTTTCCACATGATGTGGCTAAGTTTAGTAGGCGCGCACCAATTCGCACATGCGAGCCGCGTTATCTGCAAGGTTTCCGCGCGAAAGCGCTCCACCAATCAGTAGCGCGCTGTCATTGCCATACATCTTTATCATCTCTGGAATTCGCTCTAAATTCATTCCACCTGCAGGAGCGACAAACATTGGGTTTAACTTGCCAAGTTTTTCACGTGAACGCTCTGTTATATCTAGGCAATGTTCACTGGTGAAAGCAAAGCGTCCGCCAGTATTTGGGAAGATCGTGATGTCCGCTCCGGCAAGTCTCATCAAGGTTCCCAAGACAATACCGTGTGAAATACCTTCTAATTTAGAAGTTATCAATGAGCCCAGCATTGATGGATGACCCTGAATAGGAAGTGCAATTGAGTCATCGGATGCGATCTTGCGAAGCGAATCGAAGCCAGTTATGCCAGGAAGAATTAACAGTGCGCCGGCACCTAAATCTTTTGCAGTGTGTGCAGCGTCAACTATCTGATCAAATGGGAGATTGAGGCTCGGCGCATAAACTGATTTTCCACCAGTGACAGCATTTGCCTCTTTTACTGCGCGTGAAATTAAAGTGACTCGCTCTTTCCAAGTTGCCCATGGTTGATTAGCAAGGCTGTGATCATCTTTAATCAAATCAAATCCTGCTAAGGCTAAGGTGCGGGCCATTTCTGCAAGTGTTTGCGCATCAGATCCCATCGGCTTTAGCGCCGTTGAGACCAACGGGCGGGTTTCTGCGCCAAGTAATTCACGTAATCCGCTGATACCAAATCGTGGTCCGCTAAATTTCGCGAGGAAAGTATCAGGCAGTTTTAAGCCAACAATCTTTACATTAGGGAATAGCGAAACATTTCCCCAGAGCACGTTAAGAAACTGGTTTAACTCTCCGCCAGTTACATCTGGGTTATAAGAAATAGTAATTAAGTGGCTGGTTTTATCTGAGGATGAGATCTCCTCAACTTTTCCAACCACTTCTTCCTGAATCCAACTAGGAGCTAATTCATAGGGAAATTCGATCGTCTGTTCAGCGCGAATTACATCAGCGATCGACTTTGGGTCTTCGCCAGTGAATTTATAGGTTACGTAGATACGATCCACTTTAAGCGCCTCCCCATTTGCCATGGGCAATTATCTACCTAGGAAATGCCGCCGCAACACCACCATCGACGGCGATAACGCTTCCTGTAGTGCGTGAAGATTCATCACTTAAGAAGAATGCTGCGGCATGTGCCACATCTAGGCTTCTTACGCGTGCATTTAGCAGATTTCGAGAGGCATAGAAGTCCTCAAGTTCCTCTGGTTTCACACCATGTGCAGCTGCACGTTGTTCGCGAATACCGCCCTCCCACAATTTGCTGTTATCGAAGACTGCGTCAGGGTTGATTCCGTTGAAGCGAATTCCAGCGTTTCCACCTTCAAGAGCTGCAATGCGCATCAATTGCAGCATTCCTGCCTTGCTAACTGAATATCCACCAAATCCTGCGCCCGGTGCAAATGCGTTCTTGCTTGCGATGTAAACGATCGAGCCACCCATTTTCTGTTTGCGCATAACTTTCATCGCTTCTTTAGTCAACATAAATGCGCTAGAAAGATTGATATCCAAACCGCGGCGCCATTTTTCAACATCCAAGTCTTCAAGTTTGTCGCTGATACCAATACCAGCATTAATTACAGCGCCATCAAGTCCACCGAAGTGCTTAATAGTTTTTGTAACTGTTGCTTGGACATCTGCTTCCTTTGACTGATCACCCAATACCAATAGCGGCGGATTACATTTATTCTCGGCGAACTCTTTCTCAACTTCTAGAAGTCCATTTTCTTCGATATCTGCGAGCACTACATGAGCGCCACGTTTCCCGAGTTCAAGTGCCACGCCTCTACCAATTCCGCTGCCCGCACCTGTAACGATAATGATGTGTCCATCTAGTTGCGCCAGGGCTGGCTTGTTCTTTAACTTAAACAACTCCATTGGCCAGTAATCAAAACCAAAGATTTCCGCGTCAGAGATCGTGTCTCCGTCACCAAATACATCGATGACTCGGGCTGCAACCTTATGGGTGTGTGAAGCAATATCTGCCAGCATCACATTCTCTTTAATGGTTGTCGCAGCGGTAACTGCTCCTACGCCTGGAACAATAATTACGCAGGGATCATTTCCGTGGCTTGAATAACCAGCAGGTAGTAATGACTTATTCGCTTCAAAATATGCGCTGTAGTTCTCGCGGAATTCATTTATTCCGGTCTCGGTATCTTCCAAAGTCACCGTTGCTGACTTAGGGCGGATACGCAACATGTGATCGGCGCTAGATGCACCTAGAGCCAAAACTTTCTTCAGATCTGGGCGTGATGCTATTTCGGCTAAACGAGTATCTGTTCTAAGTAACTGCTTCTTACCAAGAGTTCCTCGCAACTTTAGAAGCAAATCCTTTAACTCTTCATCGGGCAGATCTTGATGTTGGAAGTTCGCCGCAGGTCGTTTATTGAGCGAATCCAAGTACTTATCCGCTAAAGCCACTGCATCAAGAGTCTTTTGGTAACAACGATCTGAATCTTCATCCCAAACAACTAGGCCGTGATGAGCAAGAACTACACCGGCGTAATCGCCTAAACCGCCAACTAACTTCGAAAGTTCAAAGCCAGGACGAATCCAATCGACATATGCGAATTCTTCACCGAGTGCTTCACGAACTGCTTTTTCACCTTGCGGATGATTGGTCAGCGCACAGATCGCATCAGCATGCACGTGGTCAATATGTTTAGCAGGAAGAAAACCGTGCAAAAGAGTTTCGATAGATGGACGACGTGAAGTTGGATCAACCAGAGCTCGAGTTACATAATCAACCATCGTGTCATCATCTAAAGCGTCAAAATCGCGTAGCGCCAGTAGCTCTTCAAGATAAAGCGCTGGGTAATCGCGATCGATCGCGTACTGCATATCTGCGCCAGATCCCTTAACCCAGAGAACCTTCTTAAGTCTTCCGAGATGGTCTTTAACTTCACCTTTACTAGAAGTGTTGCCACCGCCGTAAACAACCATTGATTGGTCGGCGCCGATCTTCTGTGAACGTGCGACTAGGTCGTGTAATGGCTTTAGATCACTCATAGTGTTTGGCCTTCTGCTATTTCGTAGGATTGTTTCTCGGTTATTACTGCACTTATGTACTTTGCTGGCGTTACATCAAAAGCTGGATTAAAAGTCTTGGCTCCAATTGGTGCGACTTGGATTCCCTTGAAATGGGTTAACTCTTCATCTCCACGTATCTCAATATGTATTTCACTTCCGGTTTTAATGCTGCGATCAACCGTTGATTCGGGAGCGACAACTAGAAATGGGATTCCTGCAGCGTGACAAGCAAGTGCAACGCTTAGCGAACCAATCTTGTTTGCAGAATCACCGTTTTTAGCAATTCGATCTGCGCCGATAAGGGCAGCGTCGATTCGACCACTCAGGATCGCCATCGCTGCCGCGCCATCAGGTTCGATGCGGTAAGGAATTTCAGATTTCATTAACTCCCAGGCGGTTAAACGTGAGCCTTGAAGAAGCGGACGAGTTTCATCTGCATAAACTTCATTAACAAATCCACGTTTATGCATCTCTTTAATAACACCAAGCGCTGTTCCTGTACCGGTTGTAGCAAGCGAACCAGTGTTGCAATGGGTCAACAAAGTCATTGGTTTGCTTCCCAGTTTATTGATCAGCCAATCTGCGCCAATATTTCCCATATCAGTACTTGATTGCTTATCTTCACTCGCTAACTGGTGCGCAGCCGCTAGAACTGCGTCGCGGCCTTCAGGCAGATGTTTACGAATCTTCTCAACAGCCCAGGCCAAGTTAACTGCCGTTGGACGTGCATCGCGAAGTAAATCAAGGTTATGTTCTAACTCTTGCGCGCTATGACCTTTACGTGCAGCCTCATCGATAACCAGGACGACACCGTAGGCACCAGCAACACCGAGCGCAGGGGCGCCTCTGACTACAAGTCTTTGAATAGCATCGATATATGGAGCTAGTTCGTCGTATGAAATATAAGTTTCAGAGATAGGAATCTGTGTTTGATCGAGCAGAACAATCCTGTTTTCTTTCCAGACAATCGCTTCGAACCCGCTAGACATTTAATTACTCCTTATTCAAGGTCTTGAACTTATCACTTCGCTTCGCAAATAGAGATTGCTAAGCGTATGAATCCCAGTCGCCACCACTCAAGATTCCACCATCTATGACAATAGATTGACCAGTTATATATGAAGATGCATCCGTTGCCAGAAAGATTACTGATCCGATGATTTCGTCAGGATTTGAGAGGCGACCAATCGGAGTTGTTTCATCAAACCATTTTGTGCGGTGGGGTTCGCCCCATAGCGGCTTGGTGAAATCAGTTTTGATAACTGAAGGCTCGATGCAGTTAACTCTAATTTTATCTTTCGCCCATTCGCGAGCGGTGCTACGGGTTATTGAAGTAACCGCTGCTTTGGTCGCTGCATAAACAGAGATTGTATTGAAGCTATAACGAGCGCTTAGAGAGCTCATATTTACAATCACTCCACCGCCGGCTGCCTTCATGATCGGATGTGCCGCCTGCGAAATAAAGTAGATCGCCTTCATATTCACTGAAACTATGGCGTTGAAATCTTCTTCGGTCACTTCAGTTATTGGTTTACGACGATTTATTCCCGCAGTATTGATGACGATATCTAGGCCACCCATCAACGCATTTGCCTCATTGACCACATTGGCACATTGATCAGGGCTAGATAAGTCAGCGCTAATTGAGAAAGCTTTGCCTGATTCGCTAGAAATAGATTTTCGGACTTCATCGAGGCGTTCTTGATTTAGATCCTGGATAGTTACATCAGCGCCGCGTTCGGCAAAGGCTTTAGCAATCAACGTACCTAGCGTTCCGGCGCCACCAGTTATGAGAACGCGCTTCTGCTTAAGATCAAATAGTGGATCAAACATTTGCTACCCCTGTAATTTCTAAATAAGTAACGCTCTCGGGAGTTAAAGTCTGTGGCTTTAAATCAATTCCAGAGAATTTCACTTCCTGCTCAATGGTACTGAAATTCACCAAAATAGCCTCTGTTTTTTCAGCTGATGTAATGATTAGGCAATCAACTAACTCTGGAAGAGATGAAGCCGTTGGCCTGGCATGAGTAAATCCTTTGAGATTCTTGAACAAGCGCCATACTGGAAATTCTTCACCGGCTTTACTGGCAAAGTTGAGTGCATCTTCACTTCCAGTAGATAGCTCGCGTATGCCACGCCATCCCAGAGTTTCGAAGTAAGTCACGGTTGAAATTGACTCAGACTCTGCAATCGAGCGGATAGACATCGCCGTCCAGCCTTCGGCAAACCAAGTGCGCTGGCGTGCATCAACAGAAGAGGGCAAGTCAGTGTTGCTGAGATCTTTAGCCGGTTGCGTTGCATTTGGGTTGTACCGAGGGCGAAGCGTTATTGGTCCAATGCTTACCTTTTTGCCCTTGGCAATCCGATGAGCATTTGTGGAAATCACTTTCTGGGTAGCAGTGTTTTGTATAAGAGTTCGATCGTCAAATGAGTGCACCTGTGGGTTAATTGAAAAATTGACTTGATCAACGAAATCGACTGAGCCTTGATTGCGATTGAGTTCGGTGAAGTACAGATCTGTACCACCAATGATTTTCGACTTATCCCCTAGTAGTTCTTCTGCAACTTGAATAAATCCAATTGGAGTTGTTTTCTCGCTAGCGGAGAAGATGTAGAAGGAACGAATCTGATCTTTAATTTCAATTATTGACTGCAATATTGCTTTAAGTTGTTCTGGGCTCTCAGCCTTTATCGCAAGATCAAGATCAATCTTTAGCTGCTTAGTTACCAAAAGAGCCTTCTCCACTGCAGAGCGAATTTGAGAATCATCGTTGAGTGCTAGGCGAAGATGTTTAATCGCAAGGTCCTCAAACCCCGCATACTCACTGACAATTAAATGTGCGGGATCTTCGCTCAGCCCCAAACCAATTTCGGGAAGTTCAATCTCTTCGGCTCCAACCGTAATAACGGCGCTTTCATTCTTTGAAATTGCTGTCGTGTACTCGCCGGAAATTGAGATGGTTATCTTTTGGCTAAGCGTCTCCCCCGGAGTAACTTGCGCAGGAAAGGGTAGAGAAATTGGTGTGCAGTAAGTCTTATATGAGGCATCACTCCAGTTACGGTGATCTTCACTTTCAAATATCTCACCTTTGAAATTAACTGATACAACTTGCCCGCTTTGAAGCTTATGGCTAATGCCAGATAGATTTAAGAATGGTTGATTTGGAGAGATCGCATCAGGGAATCTGGATATTTCTACAGCGCCATCTGCCTTAGTTAATTCACATTCGCGACCAGCTAAGCCTGCAACGGGATGGAGTAGGCAGAGCCCCAAGCGGTTTCTCATAAATGAAACTGCTGTTGATGCGCTAAACCCGTAGGTGATTTCTCCGCTTTCCGAGCCAGTTATCTCTAACTCAACAGATAAATCTTTAGCATCGTGCGAACCCTGCGCTTTGATCTTCGCACTGAACGAACGATCAGCGATCTGCCAAATTTCATCTTTGATAACAAATGGCCGAGAAGTCCAGTTAATATCCTGGAAAACCAGGTAGATCCTACGAATTATCTCTTCGCTGCCGTTACTTATATTCCAAAGACTTCCCTCGGAATACTCCAGAGTTAACGGACCAGCAAAAAGTTTTCTCATTTATCTACTACTTGAGTAGTGAGCCCACGTTAAAGACTTGGCCTGAATCGGCTGATTCGTATGCGCCTAGGGTGATATCTAATAATTTGAGAGTATCTTCACCGCTGGTTTCAGGTGTTCTGCCTGTTTTCAAACATTCAATCCAATGCTTATTTACATTTACAACGCTATCTTGAATTCCGTTCCATGGCTCAGAAGTCCAACCGTGATCCGGAATTACAACAACTTCGTTAGTTACAGAAGTACCCGATACAACTTGTAGATGGTAATCGGCAGATAAGGTGATCGCTCCCTTGGTTCCTTCGATAATTACAAAGGTCTGCGGATAGGTGCTGTGATCTGATCTAGTCTCGTAACTAGCATCAACAATGCAGCTGGCATCTGGCATATGCATCAGAATCGTGGCTGAATCTTCGCCTTTAATTATCGGATTTACTCGATGTGCCGAGGTAAAGATCGTATTTGGTTCACCAATAAAGTAACGCGCAAGGTCAAAGAGATGAACGGCGACGTCAACGATAATCATGCGGTCGCTTTCCACCAGCCAAGATTGTGCCGAATAAACATCGTGAGCTGTTCTAAATGAAATTCGCCCGAAGAATGGGCGACCTATAGCGCCGCTATCGATAATCTCTTTGATTTTTCGCATTGGAGTTTGGAAGCGAAAATTCTCGTGAACCATAAAAGGTAGGCCTTTATCTGACATCGCCTTAACCATTGACTTTGCATCTGCCATATCCCAAGCAAGTGGTTTCTGGCAGATTGCGGCAACGCCATGCTTTGCCGCTAGTTCGACCATATATTTATGAGTTGGTGGAGTAGTTGCGATATCTACGAAATCTAAATCTTCATTAGCAAATAACTCTTCCGCACTTGCATAAGCCTTGCCTCCGAAATTAGCGGCAGCCAACTTCGCTTTTTCAAAATCAACATCGCAAGTCGCAACTAGTTCGACATCGGGATTTTGGCTCCACGCATGGAGGTGGTTCTGGGCAAAGAAGCCACATCCAATTAATGCATATCTATATTTCTTCTGGGTCATAGCGCAATTTCTCTACTTGGATCTGTGATCCACTCGCTCCAAGAACCAACATACATTTTGCTACCGCTGAATCCGGCGTGCTCCATAGCTAAGACATTTTGTGCAGCAGTTACGCCAGAGCCGCAATAGAAAATTGTGTTGTCGGCGCTAACACCGTTGGTAAGTAATTCGTAGTGCTTCTTTAACTCAGCCTTGCTCTTAAAGAGCCCTTGCGCATCTGTAATTTCAGCGCGATCTGCCAGACCGGCACCCGCGATATGACCACGTACTGGGTCATAGTATTTTCCGCCCCCGTGATATCCCTCTGCACCTCTGGAATCAAATACGCAGTAATTGGAATCATTTCTGGCTATATCAACTTTTTCGACTTCAACTAAGAGATCGTTACGTAGTTTTGGAATGAAATTTGTAGGCGTTAAAACTTTCTTCTCTTGGTTTAAGGGTAGTGATTCGCGATTCCATGCATTTAGGCCGCCATCTAGAACGGCAACTTTTTCATGTCCCATCCAGCGAAACATCAACCAGAGGCGCGATGCCGCCATCAAACCTGACTCTGCGTCATAACAAATTACTTGAGTATCTGGGGTTATTCCCCAGTTAGAGAGAGTCTTAGTGAACGCTGCAACAGTTGGAAATGGTCGGCGACCAGTTACTCCCGGAATAATTTCTCCGGACATGTCAGTGGCCAAATCTGCGTGATGTGCACCTGGTATGTGGGATTGGTCATAAACCTTTCTTCCCCAGGATTCGTCATCTAATGTAAAGCGAACATCAAAAATTACAAACTCAGAATTTTCTAAGTTGCGCGCCAAATCGCTAGTGGATATCAACGTTGTATAACTCATTGCTGCACACTCTTCACAAGGTATTGGGTTGTGGTTAGGGTACTACAGTGACTCTGACTCCGAGAAGTTCGCTTGTAACGCAAGGCCGTGACCGAAGCCCAAACCGCGCGATGTTGAGAGCGCTGGGTATGCAGGGCGATGATTTTAAGAAACCGCAGATTGGTATTGCATCTTCTTACAACACCATTACCCCTTGCAATATGTCGCTGCGCACCGTTGCTGAAGATGTTGCCGCTGGAGTAAGCGCTAACGGCGGATTCCCAATGGAGTTTGGAACGATCACTGTTTCAGATGTAATTTCTATGGGACACGAAGGAATGCATTTCTCCCTCGTTAGTCGCGAAGTAATTGCAGATTCTGTGGAAACCGTTATGCAAGCAGAACGCTTAGATGCGATGGTAACTCTCGCTGGATGTGACAAAAGTATTCCGGCGATGCTTATGGCAGCTGCGCGCATAGATGTGCCAAGTATCTTGATGTATGCCGGTTCTTTACTGCCTGGAAAAACTACTCTTCAAGATGGCACGGAAATCAAAGTAAATATTGTCACTTCATTTGAAGCAGTCGGTGCCAATGCACGTGGCTTAATGTCTGATGAAGATCTCGATCGTATTGAAAAGGCAGCCTGCCCAAGTGCCGGAACATGCGGCGGTATGTACACGGCAAACACCATGGCTAGCGCTTCAGAGGCAATGGGAATGTCACTTCCAGGCTCTTCATCTCCATCTGCTGTCGATAATCGCCGCGAACCACTTGCAAAGTTAGCGGGCGAATCTGTAATCAACTTACTTAAACTTGGAATCACAACCAGCGACATCATTACTAAAAAATCTTTGGAAAATGCCATCACAGTTGTAATGGCGCTAGGCGGATCTACAAATGCAGTGCTTCATATGCCAGCGATCGCTCACGAACTAGGCATTGACTTATCACTCGATGATTTCAAGCGAATTGGCGCACGCGTTCCATTGCTTGCAGATCTAAAGCCATTCGGTGAATATGTAATGTTTGATCTAGATAAGGTCGGTGGCGTACCTGCAGTAATGAAGATTCTGCTTGATGAAGGTCTGCTCCACGGCGATTGCATGACCGTAACTGGAAAGACAATTGCTGAAAATCTCAAGGATGTAAATCCTCCTGCTGCTGATGGAAAGATTATTTATCCAGCCGCAAAGCCTTTTGGTAAAAATGGTGGGATAACTATTCTTAAAGGATCTCTCGCTCCTGAGGGTGCGGTTGTGAAGAACGCCGGTGTTGATGAGGAGAAATTCCAAGGCGCTGCTCGTGTATTTGATCGCGAAGAATCAGCGATGCAGGCGCTCTCTGATGGCACGATTAAAAAGGGTGATGTAGTTGTTATTCGCTATGAAGGTCCTAAGGGCGGGCCAGGAATGCGCGAAATGTTGATGATCACAAGTGCGATAAAAGGTGCAGGCCTCGGAAGAGATGTATTGCTCGTAACCGATGGCAGATTCTCTGGTGGAACAACTGGACTTTGCGTAGGCCATATTTCACCGGAAGCTGTAGATGGTGGGCCGATTGGGTTAATTAAAGATGGCGATCAAATTTCGATCGATATCCCAAATGGAACTTTGGAACTGATGGTTGCGCCCGAAGAGTTAAAAGAACGTGCCAAGAACTTTGTGCCGCTCCCACCTAGATACAAAAAGGGCGTGCTTTCTAAATATGTGAAGCTGGTTGGTTCTGCAACCTACGGCGCAGTTTGTTCTTAAAGACCAGTAATTTGAACTGCCGCTAAGGCAACGCCGGCAACAATTACCCAAGCAATTAACCCCATAACCATGGGGCGTGGGCCAATTGCTCGAATCGATTTCCAGCGCACACTTGAACCAAGTGCAACTAAACCAGCGCCAAGCAGCAACTTACTTACCAGAACGATTGCGTAATGAATTCCTGAAGGAATATCAAGCGTGTTTTGGATCGTAGCAACTGCAATAAAGCCAATCACAAAGAATGGAATTAGTGGCACTTTATTTGTCTTGGTACTAACTGCTATTCCATCTTTTTCATTTTGTGCGGCAACTGAAGTTAAGTAGCGGCGGTGGCGCAGCGAAAGAATTAGAACAATTGGAGCCAACATACAAACTCGCGCTAACTTGATGACGACTGCAGATTGCACCGCTTCATCACTCCAGACAGATGCAGTTGCGATTACCTGGCCAACATCGTGTACCGCAGCGCCAGCCCAGGCTCCGAAAGTCTGATCACTTAGCCCAATTAGATGGCCAATAAATGGCAAGGTGAAAATAGAGAGCGTTCCGCAGAGCGAAATCAAAGCGATTGCATAGGAGGTTTCTTCTTCGGTGGCGCGCGTTTGTGGGCGGATGGCAGCAACTGCAGTTGCACCGCAGACTCCAAATCCAACGCCAATCAAAAGTCCAAGTTCACCACTCATTTTGAATGCTTTTGAGAGCGCCAGGATTCCAAAAATTGTGAAGGTAACAACCAAGATGACGGTTAGTACTCCCTTTAAGCCAATCGCCTTTAGCGAGACCACGCTTACTTGTGCACCAAGAAGTGCGACTCCGATGCGCATTAACTTCTTGCTCGCAAGCCCTGTTCCGGCAGCGGCAAAGCTTGGCCATCTACCAAAGTTTGCAACCGCGAATCCAAATGCGACGCAAAGTGCAAGTGGACTTACCGCTGGTTGAAAATCATTGATTAGAAAGGCAACGCCAACAATTGCAGCGATCAAACCTAAACCAGGGAGGCTCTTAACCATTTAGATCCCTAACTTGCTTGACCATTGCGCTAGCTGATCAGCGACCGAATCGGTGATCGTAATGTTTTCTGCAATGTCGGGACGTTCTGGATTAGAACGATTGGCTCCAGGTAAGCGGCCACCAGCAGCAGTTACCAGCGCTGAAAAGTCTGCAGTTCTTGTATTTTCGCCATCTACCGAAAGTTTTGCGCTATCGATAGCGATAATGAAATGTGAAATTTTCTGAGGATTAGCATCTTGTTCGCTGGCAAACATATCTGGAATATCTTTTGCCAGTGATGGACCAACCAACATTCCCGTTAGCGATTCAACAAGTACTGCAATTGCATAACCTTTGACTCCACCTAGCGGTGCAAGCATTCCGGCAAGTGCTTCCTTCGCATCGGTTGTTGGACTGCCATCTTTTGTAAATGCCCAGCCAGGCTCGAGTTCGGCACCTGCTTGCGCTTTTGCTTGAATTTTTCCGCGGGCAACGGCGCTAGTTGCAAGATCAACAACAGTTGGCGGATTCGTTGGAATTCCCGCAGCTATTGGTGAAGTTGAAAGTAGCGCAGAGTTTCCACCCCATGGCGGCATAACCGCAGGTCCTGTACTAAATGCGATTCCAACTAGCCCACGATTAATCATCGGCCAGACATAAATTCCGAGAGCGCCACAGTGGTTTGATCGTCCAACTCCGACAGCGGCAATTCCATTTACTGCAGCGCGTTCAGCGGCAACTTCTGCCGCCTTCTGTAACTGCCAATGGCCAAGGCCATCATCGCCATCAAAGACAACCAGGCTTGGAAGATCTGTTACTACCTTTAACTTTGCATCGGCTTTAATTCCACCTGCTTGCAAGCGGGCGAGATAGAAAGGAAGTCTCATTAAGCCGTGGCTTCCAATTCCCCAACGATCGCTGGCAACGATGCAGCGAGCGGTTACATCTGCTTCTTGATCCGGAACACCGGCGGCTTTAAGAAGTGATTTCGCTAATTGCGTTGCCGAGCCAACAGTTAGCTGTGCCATTATTTTGTGCTCTCCTTGATTGCACCAACAGCATGTGTGGCAACTTCGTTATTTAAGACTTTCATAATATTTGAAACAAGGATTTCATTGATACGCAATTGGCTTTCCTTGGTAATCCCTGCAACGTGCGGAGTTAAGATCAAATTCGCAATTTGCTCCATTTCGCCTTTAACTGGTGGTTCTTGGGCGCGCACATCTAGGGCAGCGCCAGCAATAACCTTAGATTTCAAAGCTTCGATTAAATCGGCTTCGTTAATTACTTCACCGCGCCCCACATTTACCAATACGGCATCTGGCTTCATCAACTTCAAAGTTGCAGCGTTAATTGAGCCATTTGTTTCAGGGGTCGATGGCATATGGATGCTGATTACATCGCTCTCTTTTAAGACATCTTCAAAAGACTTAAGTTCAATACCACTTAGATTTTTAGCGTAAGGATCGAAGCCAATCATTTTGCATTGAAAACCTTGCAAAAGCTTTGCAGTCGCTAGCCCCGTTGCACCACATCCAAGCAACCCCCAGGTTAAGCCCGATAGCTCGCGGCCTGGTGTGCGGATCCAATTTCCTTCGCGCGTGACTTGATCATGCCCAGGGACATTTCGTAATAAAGAAAGCGCTAATCCCAGAGTTAGCTCGCCAACACTTACTGCATTCGCACCGAGACCTGCAACGACGACAACACCTGCAGCATCGGCTGCCTTGATATCAATATTGTCTAAGCCGACTCCGGCGCGAGCAATTACCTTTAACTTAGGTGCCGCAGCAATTACATCTGCAGTTACCTTCGTTCTATTTCTTACAACTAGAGCGGTTGCATCTTTAAGAGCGCTCTTTAACTCATCAACGTTATTCCAAAGATCGTCGTTTCGGACAATGGGAAAACTCCCCTCCAGCTTCTGGAAGGGAGTTCCCCATACATCTTCAGAGATGAGAATCATTATGCGGAGATATACAACTTTGTGAAGGTGAATTCACGGTGGCCCATAACTTCAGCCTTGCAGAGGCGTCCATTAACGGTCTGATTGATGACATCCATCATCATGTCGCCAGCCTTAGTTAAGTTATATTCGTAACGCAATAGACCTGAAACATCTAGATCGATGTGTTCAGTCATTGAGTTAGCAGTCTTAATGTTCGCTGTTAACTTGAGTACCGGAATAATTGGGTTACCAATCACATTGCCTTGTCCCGTTGGGAACAAGTGGATAACGGCGCCGCCTGCTGCCATCAGAGTTACGCACTCTGCAGCTGCTGATGAAGAGTCCATGAAGTAAAGGCCCTTCTTCTTTGGGTCTGGCGCTTCGGCTGGCTTGAGAACGCCAACAACTGGAACTGAACCAGTCTTAGCGATATTTCCAAGTGCCTTCTCTTCAATAGTTGTTAGCCCGCCAGCGATATTTCCTTGCGTTGGCTGTGAACCTAGAAGGTTTGCACCAGTTGCTTCAATTACCTTTATGTAATTGTCGTAAGTTGTTTGGAACAAGTTACGGCAAGCATCATCGATGCAACGGTCCGCGATCAAGTGCTCGCCACCAGTTAGCTCAGAAGTTTCGCCGAAGAATACGGTTCCGCCTGCTGCTACCCAGCGATCGACTGCTTGTGATGTTGTTGGGCATGAGCCAAGACCTGATGTTGTATCTGATTCGCCGCACTTGATCGACATAATCATGTCGCCCATTTCGGCTGCTTCACGCTCTAGGCCAGATGCATCTTGCAAGAACATTGCGGCAACGCGGCTTGCTTCCTGAATAACTTGGAGATCGCCCTTACCTTCAATTGAGAACGCTGCAACCGGCTTGCCAGTCTTAGCGATGCCATCGGCAACTCTCTGTGTCCACTTTGGTTCGATACCAATTACAACTACAGCGGCAACGTTTGCGTTAACGCCTGTACCGATTAGCGTATTGAAAGTTAGTTCTAGATCTTCACCAAATTGCAAACGCCCAAATGCATGTGGGAGTGCAAGAGTTCCTGGAATTACCTTCGCAACAGCTTCTGCAGCAGCATTTGAAAGATCATCAAGGGGCAAAATAATGACGTGATTGCGGATACCCATGGTGCCGTTTTCGCGGCGGTATCCCATTAAGCGCGGCTTGCTTCCCATCGATAACTCCTCATGTTGTGTGTGTGAATGTAATCGCCTTTTTTGATCGCAGCTGATGCCAGACCAACCTTGATTCCGTATTTAATAATCGCTTCGCCATTTGCAATATCTGCAAGGGCAAATTTGTGGCCGAGCGGAATCGCGTGATTTAAGATCGCGGTGCTCTCTGTTCCTTCTTTCACGGATCGCCCGTGAAGAGTTCCTGGTTGCATATCCGCCATAGCAACAGCGACATTGTCACCGTCGTGATGGAGCAGATATTGCGGTGGCGTAATTGCCATATCTGACTTTCCTCTCTCGCATAAAGGGGGTAGTGGTCTGACCTCTTGGTGGAGTCTAGGTTAGGTGAGCGTATTTCGTCTAGCCCTCTGCCCAAATTATCGTAAGTGGTCTAACCTGTGGCTATGAAGAGCGAGCTTCGATACGGGGTAATTGGCGTCGGCAGCATGGGGCGCGAGCATATTTCCAATATCAAGGTGATGGGCGGGGCTGTCGTCACAGCGATCAGCGACCCTCACCAGCCCTCCATCGATGCAGCCCTTGAGATGGTTCCGGGGGCCAAGGTCTTTAGCGACCACCGCGCGCTCTTGGATTCTGGCTTAATCGATGCCGTAATAATCGCAACGCCAAATGACACTCATGCTGAGGTCTTAAAGGATGCGCTCGCTACAGATTTAGCGGTCTTTGTTGAAAAGCCACTTGCTACAACGGTCGATGATTTGAAATCTATCTTGGATTGGGAGAGCAAGCGCAGCGCTCTTACCTGGATGGGCTTGGAATATCGATTTATGCCACCGGTCACTGAGGCGATTGCGAGAGCAAAAGAAGGTGAAGCGGGAAAAATTCATCAGATTTCGATTCGCGAACATCGCGAACCTTTCTATCCAAAGGTTGATAGCTGGAACCGCTTTACTGAACGAACAGGCGGCACGCTAGTAGAAAAATGCTGCCATTACTTTAACTTGATGGATTTAGTGATTGGTGAACAACCTATCCGCGTATTTGCTTCAGGCGGCCAGAGCGTTAATCACTTAAATGAAAAATATGGCGGGCGCCAGGCAAATATGCTCGATAACGCATATGTAATTTTGGAATATGCCAGCGGCGCTCGTGGAATGCTCGATCTCTGCATGTTTGGCGAAGGTTCCTTCGATAAAGAAATCTTAACGATCATTGGAGATCAAGGAAAAATTGAATCATTCCTTCCGTCACAAATTGTTAAAGCCTCACGTCGTGATTCAGTTGGAAACCTCGATAACTGGGTAAGTGGTGCTAGCCGTGCGCGTGGTAGCGAAACAAAGATTGTCCATAACTACGATGTTAAGTACATGGGCCACCACTACGGTGCTTCATATATCGAACATACAAAATTCCGCGATGCGATTTTAAATTCCACTGCCGCTGAAGTTACCTTGCTAGATGGCGTAACAAGCGTTGTTACGGGGCTTGCTGCACACAAGAGCATCAACGAAGGTCGCGTCGTTGAAATCAAAGAGCTTTGGGGCTAATTACCAACTGCTCCAAGGCTTTGCGTAGGTATCAACAGTTTCGGCGAGCTTTTCTAAGCGTGGAATAGAGATTTCGCGCAGCGCCTTTGGAATATCAGGGGCACCAACGATGTCGGCCCAAACCGCGCGTCCAGCAAGGAAACCACTCGCTCCCCCAATTGCACAAGCCTTTACTGCATCATTGAAAAATGGTTGCTTAACTCCGTTAGAAAGAACCACCCACGGAGATCCAATTGCCTCAGAAATTCGTTCTGCGTTCTTGGTTACTAAAGAAAGATCTCCTTCGCCATGGAAGGGAACTTCTGCTTTATACAAATCTGGCTTCCAAGTCGCAGCTTCACGTGCTGCGATAATTAACTCTTCTTCGCGATCAAAAGATCTTGAAGTATCAGTTGGTGGCTTCACGATGATTTCGATAATCGATGGCAGACCAGAGACTTCGCATAACTTATTAAATTCGGCTACGAGTTTGGCGCGGCTATCCGGAGATTCATCGTTGCGCCACAGCACCAAGAATTTCAATCCGACGCTTTTGATATCACGCATTCTGATCGGATCAACATCAGGATCGACAGCAGTATCAGTAGCTGCGCCACCTGCGGGACCCACCAATAAATCTGCTGCAGCGATTAATCCGCATGAGCCTTTTAGCGCGCCCTGGTTGATAATCGCATCAATGCCAAACTCTTGATCAACTAAGAGCGCTGATGCAAATGGCGAAAGTTCGCGGGCAACATCTACTTTAAATTGAGTTAACTGTGAGTCAGGGACCGGTGTGCTCTGATGTGCCGCAAACATTCCGCGCAGAGCTTCACGTTGATCCACGGCAACCATTGCAAGCGCACCAGAAGGCCTGGCTAATTTGGTAAGTGGTGCTCTCATGATCTCTCCTTTAGGAATTTATTTAGCTCTGCGGTATTTGGAATCATCGATTGACCATCTAGACCACGACAAGAAAGTGCGGCGACTGCATTAGCGCGCAGTAAAGAGGCTTCGAGAGTGTGCCCTTGAATCACTTGAGCAAGTAGCGCTCCATGAAAAACATCGCCGGCGCCTAGCGTGCTTACAACTTCAACGGCAAAGCCATCTGCGTGAACTAAGCCTGATTCACTTGAATAACCAGTACTTCCGGCAGAACCTTGCGTTGCCACTGTCATGTTTTTAGCGTTAACCGCATCTCTTTCGACTGCTGCCCCTAATTGCAGGTCAGGGTAACGAAGCGCCATCTGTCGATCAGTTGGAACAAATAGATCTACCTCCGAGGCATCAAAATCAGCAACGTTATATCCGGCATCAAATGAAATCTTTGGCCCACTTCCACGTGCGATCTTTTCCGACTTTAAACGGTTAATTCCAACGTGATCTACATGGAGCCACTCAGCCTGACTTATCAGCCTCTTCGCCTCCGCATTTAGATTCACTTGTTGCATTGGTTGACGGGTGCTAATTGCGCGTGAGCTATGTTCTTTCGAAGCAACAATTACACTTCCAGATGTTGCACTAGCACCGATGGAAATTCCTGAAGTATCAACGCCTTCACGGGCAAAAATCCGCAGAACTTCTACGCCATCTTCATCATCGCCAATTGTTCCGGCAATCGCCGTTGAAACTCCGAGGCGACTAAGCGTCACTGCAGCAACGGCGGCTGGACCACCACCTGCACGCGCTATCTGATGGGCTAAAACTCTTTCATCTTCGCCTGGGTAGTTATCAACTAAGGCGATTGTGTCGATAGTTATTACGCCGAGACAAACAACTTGAAAATCGCTCAACGCTCATTCTTTTCATTTGCATCGGCAAGGGCTACCGCACGTGCGCCAGAAATATGTTGTAGCGTTAACTTAGAGACAAGTTCTCCATCTCTTGCTTCAATCGCATCCAAAATAGCGTTGTGCTCACGCTTTGATACATCTGATCTGCCTGGCAAACGCAACGTGGTTTCCATCGACATCTTCATTACATCTTGCAAGACGTTGAGAGTTTGGTTGATGAATCTGTTGCCAGCGATTCCGACGATTGTTAAGTGAAACTTGGCATCTAAGGCCTGCAATTGGTTGTAATCAATTGGCGTCGTTGAAGTAACTGTCTCAATCTGATTCAAAGTTGCACGAAGTAGGCGGATATCTTCCTTTGTCGCCTTTTCCGCTGCCCACTTTGATGCCGGAACTTCCAGAACTTCACGAGCATCAAAGAGCTCATTTAAGCCGTGGGTGGTGGCCATCATCGAAGCGCGTAGTTCTTGCGCAACTATCGGTTCTTGAACGAAGGTGCCCTGTCCATGTTTTATTTGAACCAGACCTTGCGCTTGCAGAATATGCAACGCCTCGCGCAGAGATGGACGGCTAACTGCCAACAATTCGGCAAGGGTTCGCTCTGATGGCAGGCGGTCGTTGGGCTTTAAATTCTGAATTTCAATTAGTTCAACTAATTGCGTAGCAATGCGCGCTGCACGTTGTGGAGCAAGCGGGGTTACAGCGCTCATCATTTAACCCTTTACCGCTCCTGCTGTAAGACCAGCGATAAATGAGCGTTGCATCATGAGGTACATGATAACCATCGGAAGTGATGCCACCATTACCGCAGTGAAGAGCATCGAGAAGCTAACAAAGTATTCGCCGCGGTATGCCAACATCGCAAGTGGCAGAGTTTTCTTATCTGACTCTTGAATAAGCAAAAGTGGCCAGAGAAGATCGTTCCAGTTGATTACAAATAGGAAAATCGCTGTTGCACCCATCGCAGGTCGGGATAACGGTAGGGCAATAGAGCGATAGATGCGTAGCGGCGATGCGCCATCAACCTCAGACGCTTCATACATATCTCGAGATATCTCTCGGAAGAAAGCGGTAAGAATAAAGATAGAAATTGGCAGGGTTGTGGTCACATTAATGATCACTAAACCAAAGAACGAGTTAGTCAGCCCCAAATCTCGGAAGATGTAATAGATCGGAACAAGGTTGATCTGGGCGGGAATTGCCAAGCCGAGTGCAAATAAAGTTGCCAAGACTTTTCCGGAAACTGTGATCATTCTGGCGATAGCAAATGAAGCAAGGCTGGCAAAGAGCAAGGTAAAAATTACAGATAGCAGGGTTACAACCACGCTATTTCTAAAGCTGACTTCTAAATCGCTTTCGCTGATCAAACGCTGGTAATTATCTAAATTCCAGTTTTCTGGCAGAGAAAGTGGCTTGTTATAGACCTCAGAGTCGGTCTTAAAGGAGCCTAGAACAACAATAAGCGAAGGAATCAGAATTAGCGCAGCAAAGAAAGTAAGCGAGATTATTCGAGAACTCTTAAAGATCATTTCTTATCCCTCACTTCTCGTATCGTCCGCTAAATGCTCGGCGTTGTAGCCAAGTTATAAGCACCATAGTGGCAACCATAAAGATTGTTTGCGCTGCGGCATATCCAAGTCGAAGTTCATTAAACAAAGTGAAATAAACCAAGGTGCTAAAAATACTTGTTGAGTTATTTGGTCCCGCGGTTGAATTTGTCATAACCATGATCAAATCGAAGGCGCGGAAAGATTGAATTGTTGTGTAGGCCATAACAACCAGAGTCGTTGGCATCGCCATCGGCCAGGTAATGCTGGTGAACTGCTTCCAGCGAGATGCGCCATCAACTTCAGCAGCCTCATACAACTCTTTTGGAATCTGCTGCAGGCCGGCGATATAGACAACCATCATTTGTCCGGTGTGGAACCAAACTTGGCTGAAGGCGATCGCATAGAGCGCACTGCTTTCGCTTCCTAACCAGTTAAGTGCAAAAGAAGGCAATCCAATGCTGTTAAAGAATAGGTTGATCGCACCGAAATTAGGGTCGTATAAGAACAACCAGATCATTCCGACTGATACGGAAGAGAGAATAGTTGGGAAAAAGTAAAGGGTGCGAAGTGCGATATTTGTTTTAGTATTTTTCACAAGGAAAACTGCAAATATCAAGGCAAGCGCGGTTTGGAATAAAACGACCAAAAATGTGAATTCAATATTGTTGCCAAGTGTTTTATAGAAGAGATCGTCATTGGTAAGAAGATTTGTGAAGTTTCTAAAGCCCACATTTTCAGGCTCGGTAATTCCATCCCAGCGACGTGTGGCAAATTGCAGGTTTTGCAGCGCTGGATATAGGTAGAAGGCAAGAAAAAGGATTAGCGCTGGTGCGCCCATTACATAATAAACAAGCGCATCTTTCTTGCGCTTTTTACGAGTTGCAGGAGTACCGCTCCCACCAATGGTGGGAGCGGTACCGGTAGCTAGTTTGGTTTTAATTAGCCTTGTAACTTCTGCTTGATCTGCTTAGAGAAGTCAGGCAGAACATCGTCTGGGCTCTTACCGCCGACGATTTGAATGAGGGCATCCTGAGTCAAATCTGAAACTGAAGTATTCAGAATCAAGAAGCGTGGAGCCAACATTGTGTTCTTAGCCTGGAAGGCAGATGTATTTAGCAAGTCAACGTTTGCTGAGTAATCAACATCTAGAACGTTAACGTGCTGAGTAGTTGCAACTGCATAGATCGCTGCAACTGGACCTGTAGCCAAATATGACAAGAAGGATTTTGCAATCCGCTGGTCAGTTGGATTTGACTTAGCATTTACGCTGAGGTTGAAGGTGTTGTTCATAATTCCTTCAGCGACAACTTTGCCATCTGTTAGAACCATGCTCATCAACTGCATCTTGCCGGTTAGCGCAGGGGCCAAAGTCTTGATTGAACCCATTGAGAATGTACCGGTAGGAAGAATTGGTGACTTACCTGTTGCGAACAAGTTGTAAGCAGCAGCTTCAGTAACACCTGTTGGGTTATCTGGGAAGCATCCTGCGTTACGTAGCTTGACGTAGATATCTGCAACGCCCTTGAACCATGTTGAAGTCAGATCGATCTTTCCTGAGTTCAAATCTGCCAAGTTTGCAGATAACGCATCGTAATCTGCTGCAGAGTTCATTAGAGCAGAGTTTGAGATCTGCGCTGCTTGTCCACGTGTTGCTCCTGGCCATGCAAGAGGAACATATCCCTTGGCCTTGGCATCCTTACACCAGGCGACCCAACCAGTTAGGTTCTTAGGAATATCCCACTTCTCTTTTGCCCAGAGTTCAGTGTTATAGACCGGGTTGTTAAATAGGTAGTGATAAGGAACTGCGAGTACGCGACCCTTTTCAACTCCCGCTGTTAGACCCTTTGATACGAGGTTGCGCTTTACGAAACGCTCGTTAGTTAGATCTGCTGGCAATCCACTCTTAACGAAATCGTTGAAGATTGAACCACGTGCTGCAGCGAATAGAGCAGCCTTTGGATTTGCGAGGATCTGCACGCGTGCAGTTGCGTTGTAATCAGTTGTTGTCTTGATTACCTGAGTAATTTTTGTACCTGGGTACTTTGCTTCGTAGTTTGTAATGATCTTTTCGAAGTGGGCTTTATCTTCTGGGCGGTAGTGCCAGAATTCAATTGATCCAGCTGGTGGAACAATCTCTTTAATTGGAGCACCGAGGCTTGAGCTTAGGCGAACCTTCTGCCAAGTCAGTTTTCCATTTGATCCAGCCTTGCAAACTAGTGATGTTGAACTTGTTCCTGTTGAAACACCTTCAACCTTGCAAGCCTTTCCTAAGACTTCTCCAGCTGCAAATGCCGATGGCAATGTTGAAACAGCAACTGCGAATGCAACCACAGCTACTGCGCCAAGGCGACGTGCACTAAAGGAAGTCATTCCTTGAGTTTTCATCATTTGTAGTCCTTTGCTAATCGAGGGTTTTAGTTGTTTTACCATTCTGTGAGGGGTATCCCTAACATCTTTGCCATTTGACGAATACCCGGACGCACATCTATCCACGAGATGACTAGATGATGCGGATATCCGCCAGTGACTATTCCATTTACTAACGCAGCAGCATCAGGTTGAGTGATAACCGTTGCGGTATTACCTTGGAAGTGATTGGGAGCAGGGATAGATTCCCCTCGGCTCACAACCATTCGTAAACCCGTGCTATTGCTCGGATCTACATCCCGATCAATACGGAACAGTGTTACTGGTCCGGTCTTGAGCGGAAAATTACCTGCAACGCCTAATTTGCGATTGCAGTGTGTTGTTTGTGTTGCATTTTGTGGATCTGCAGCCAACTTTGTCGCAGCTGAACCACAATGCCAAAGTCGAACTAAACCTTTATCTGCATCTAGATCGACGATATCAACCAAGTAGTTTTCATCTGAACCCAGTGACTCGCAAACCATCATGGTTACAGCGCCCAGCACATCGCGTTCGCAGGTTGTAACTGTGCCGCGATCTGAGAGGCGTCCAAGTGATGAACAGATGCAGGCGCCCATATCCGTTGGAAATTCTGGCCAGCAGCGAATAGCAATTGCATCTAGGGACTCTTCTTCACGCCAGGTATCTAGCGCAACTTCAACTCCATAAACTTTCTTCGCTTCATCAACATTTACAGAAGATAGAGAAGGCTGTGCTGCTACCGCGTTTGCATAAGCTAATTCGCGCGCTTCTTCTTTAACCTCGGCAATTCTGCCAAATGCATCTGTAATTGTTATCTGGCGAACATCAAGACCGAAATACTTATTCAACTGTTGGCCATCAAATACACACGGAGTAAATCCAATTGGAGCATCTCCAACAGCGCCGATCTTTTTGCCCTTTAACCAAGCGAAAGCTTTTTCTACTTCACCAACAGGTGCAAATTCTCCAACAATAGATCTTGGAGCAGTTGCTTCAGGAAGTTTGCCGGCGAGCGCATCTGAAATTGCAGTACGCACCTTTGCTTCATCGGCGTTTCCATGGATATGACGGATTGATTGCCCAACATTCATCAGAGCATGTGCCGCAAGATTTACACCGCACATTGAATTCAACTTAAGTCTTTCGCCAACTTCACCAGGTTCGCGCATCGACCAACCAAGAATTGGTCCTTTAACTTTTCCGAAGAGTTCGACTGCAGGTGATGCATCTGCGAATGAGGCCATAAATAAAATGTGAAGGTCAGCCGCCGGAAGTTTTACCGCAGCGAGATCATCAACTGTCATAACTAGTTCGCTTGGCCCAACGACCGATGCACCTAGTTCCGTTAACAGCGCACGCGCGCTATCGAAATTAGCCTGGGCGCAGGTCAGATCAAAGGTAGGTCGCGCTAACGCGACGAGAGCTACAGTGCTCAATTTGCCTCCAGTGGTAAGACCTCTTGGTGAAGGGTGCCACTGGCGACCTAGCGAGTCAATGGGAAAGCGCGAGTTTTTCGCTTGTTATGAGACCGTTATGAGCAAGGCGAAGGGGTTATCTTTGAAGGATGAAGGGTCTGGTCCGACCATTGACCTCAAAAGCGGGCCAATTCGGATCGTTGGTGAGTACTTCAACCCCCGACTTGGTCGCCAAGATCGTATCTTCAGCCTTCCAGCCTTTACCCGTTGGGTTCCATGCGATCGGTTGGTTCTGCGCAATCAACCTGGTTGTTCCCTGATTTGCCGGCCAATCGCGAGGCAGGAAGCCGCTCGGCCCGCCTTGGTGATGGTTCTGCCACTCATCTATATCGAAACCATTTAGCGGGTAAGCAGCGATCGCCGCGTTAATTGGATCTGAGAATGGCTTACCAACCACGGTGGCATCGAACATCGCCGCCTCAACTTTAAATATTGATTCGTAGCCGCTTATCTCCTCTTGAGATAACTGCCCAAAGCTGACAATTCTGGTTATTGAGGCGATTAGCCCTTTATGTTTTGCGCATATTGAGGCCGAGACGCGATCTCCGATGGGAGATGAGGTCGGAAGTGGATGGCGAAACTTAGTGACTCGCTCTTGCCCAGCAACGCCTAGAAATGCGATCTCTAAATCAGAGCGCCATAAAGAACTGGTAATTAGCGCTGCCACATCGATTTCTCGATCGCTGCTTTTTACCTCTTTCATAGCGCTACCCAATGCAGAAGCAGCATCCAGACAGATCTTTTTAAAGCGTTCTACATCATCTGCAATAAGCGAGCCACGAATAATCTCGATCTCAACGCCTAGATCTAATCGGTCACCACCAGGTTGATCAGAACCAACTTTTGCTCCTGTTGGCAATAACGGATCGCGTCCTTGTGACCACGGTACGGTTTGAACCGAAACTTCAGCAGGAAGCTCTTCAGCGCTGAGTCGTGGCGCCTCGACAACATTTGTGATTGCAACCGCTGAATCTTTTGTGATGATTAAATCAAAACAAGCCGCATCTATAGTGGTTGGAACATGTGCTCGTCCGGCAATGGCCCAAGCTAGATTTGGATTACGGCGAAGCACAAATGCATCAAGCCCTTTTTCGGCCATTAAATCTCGGACGGATTGGATGCGAAGGCTAAATGCGCTCATGGCAAGGATGCTACAACTTCGGGCTCATAAGAAAAAGTGAGCAAAATAGGCGTTACTGGTGGCGGGTGAAGGATTTGAACCTTCGAAGGCAGAGCCGGGGGATTTACAGTCCCCTCCCATTGGCCGCTCGGGCAACCCGCCAGGGTCATTCTTTTACGGCGGGGCAAGATTACCTCAAATATTTAGCGAGGGGTAATCGGCTATTTAGCGTACTTTTTCCATGTATATATCAGAAATATCGATGCCAACAATATGTAGAAGTGTCCAGCATGTTCACCCCAGAATGAATGATCGGTATGTGAGTTCTCTTTCTTAACCTCTTCGACAACTTCAGATGAAATTGGCATCGGCTCTTCTAAAGATGAAGTTGTTGGTGCTGGATCTGCTGCGGCAACTGGACTCTTTGAATTACTTTGCAAAGTGAATTGATAGGTGGCCGATACAACATGGCCATCTTCTGAGACAACTCGGTATGTAACAGAGTATTTACCAGTAGCCTCAGACGCAGTTATTGCCCGAGAAACCACGTTATTAAGGACTTTGGTTTCTCCTGTTGAAATCTCATTGCCCATTGGGTCCAGCACTGTGATTCTGTTTGCATTACCGATGACAATGAGTGACTCATCAAATGTCAGTGAGATTTCTGATGGGAGTTCTTGAATAACTGAATTGCCTACCGGCTGTTGAGTAATCAACGAGGTATGAGCACTAGCTGGCATCTGCCAACACAGCCCTGGAAGAAAGAGGGCAAAGAGAATTACTAACTTCTTGAACTTCATTTCCTTGCCCTCTTTCCTTTACCGGTTTACTTTACTTGACCGCAGGTTCTGCGATAGTGATTGATGGCGCTGGACCGGTTTCTGAAGTTTTATCTGCAGAAACTACGGTTGGAGCAGCGCTGTCACGAACTGACCAAGAGATTTTCAACTCTTGATAGCTCTTCTTGGTGACAGCAGGGAACCAAGCCTTGATCTTTAACTTAGTTACAGGGTCTGTAACAGTCTTGATCTTTGCTGGGGTTACTGTCTTTGTAGCTATACGGCAGATCTGAGTTGTTTCAATCCAGTGCAGACCTGAATTTGCCCACTTGCCACGGATTCCGAATTCGGCAAATCCAACAGGATTTATGTCGAAGATGTCATCCTTTGCGGTCCAAGTGATGGTGTTGCTAATTGCAGCACCGGCGCTGTCTTTTTCTGCCGATGGCGTGACGATGGCATCAAAACCTGGGATCTGCATCGCTGCAGAAGCCGGGCTTGCAAGAAGCGCTGCTGGAATAACTGCAGATACTGCATGTGTTGCGACTTTGGTTACTCCATCCGGTGCAACACAGCCATGGCCGATGCGAAGCAGGATGACACTGGTTGTTCCCTTTGTGGGAACCACTCCCCGAGTATCAAAGCCTGCATGAGCGCTGGCAGATGTTGCTGTACCGATTGTGATTACTGATGCCGTAAGAATTACGACAGTTTTTTTCCATAGAGAATTCATTTATATCCTTTGTAATTGAAATTTTCGCGCTAAATGCGCAGCAGGAACTAAGGCGCGACTTGCAAAGTTCTTAGGCGCAGTAGAAAGTGGGAGGGGCTCGCTCGCGAATCGCACGGCGGATGAAATCAGTGCTGGTCCTTGCGTAATATTTGGGCGCTGCAAAACTATTTAAAGAGAGATCTAGTGCCAGAACCTGGGGAAGACCAGGAAACAAATAATTAAGGATTTTTTCGTAAGCAGATGTCGCGCGATCAAAGTGCTTAGCAAATTGGTAGGTGAGAACTGAAGCAAATAAATGGGATAGCCCCATGTTAATATTCGATTTAGATTGCCCAGAATCAACAACAAAGTGCCCAAGACCCTGGAAAACTAGAATTGCTAGCGCAAGATCGGGGCCATCAAATACATCAATTGGTTTAACTATGAAATATAAGATTGAGGCTATAAAGAGCAGCGCGAAAGCCGGCGTAAATTCAAAGCCTCCCCCACCTATATGGTGAAAAATTAATACTCCAGAAAATAGAAAGATAGTCAGCACCAATGAGCGGGTGTGCTTACCTCTAAACATAAAGTGATCCTACACCTGCAGAATAATTGGTACCTTAAGCACCTGAAAACGCGTTTATTGGAGGGCCACCATGGCTGATAGCAGTTTCGATGTAGTTTCAAAGATTGATCGTATGGAGCTAGATAACGCGATCAACCAGGCGATCCGCGAGATTGATACGCGCTTTGACTTTAAAAATACCGGCGCAAAGATTGAGATGGCTGGCGAAAAGATCAATATTGAAGCTGATACCGAAGAACGTGCCAAGGCAACACTTGACGTCGTCAAAGATAAGATGATTAAGCGCGGAGTTTCTCTAAAGCATATTGATCCAGGCGAGCCACAACTTTCTGGAAAGATCTACAAGATCTCTTGCCCACTTAAAGAAGGTATCTCTACAGAGAACGCGAAGAAGATCGCTAAGTTTTTACGTGATGAGGGTCCAAAGTCAGTTAAATCTCAGATCCAA
>Ga0209442_1000211_pt1 | contig 35888 bp, 24 predicted proteins | sample LauGreSBDMM110DD_2_FD_187565 | JGI IMG/M metagenome (GOLD analysis project Ga0209442, IMG submission 187565) | Freshwater lake microbial communities from Lake Michigan, USA - Sp13.BD.MM110.DD (SPAdes) (version 2) | ecosystem: Environmental > Aquatic > Freshwater > Lake | place: Lake Michigan...
AGTGTCATAAAACTAATAAATAACTGAAACAACCGCCCTGCTCTGGGGGTTTCATTAGCGTACCCACTATACACCTATGAAACTCAAATTCCCCCTCCTCCTCGCCCTCATCGCCGCCGCTGGCCTCGTGGCTGCTGACGCCCCTGCTGGCGACGCCAAGAAGCCTGATGCCCCGAAGGGCGAAGCCAAGAAAGGCGAAGGCCGCCCCCAGGGCGGTAACTACACCATCCCTGGCGTCTCCGCCGAGGACATGAAGAAGCTCGGTGAAGCCCGCAAGGCCGCCATGGAATCCCCTGAAGTGAAAAAGGCGATCGAAGCTGCCGCCGCTGTCCGCGAAAAGGCTGCCAAGGCTGAAGACAAGGAAGCCGCCCGCGCCGAAATGCAGAAAGCATCGCAGGCCGTCCGCGAAGCCACCAGCGCTGCAATCCTGAAGTCCAATCCTGAGCTCGCTGACCTGCTCAAGAAGGCCGACGAAGCCATGAAGAACCGCCAGGGTGGTAAGGGCGGCGAAGGTAAGGGCAAGGGCGCCCCCGGCAAGGGTGGCGAAGGCAAGGGCAAGGGCGAAAAGCCTGCCGACGCTCCGGCCGCCAAGTAATCTTCGGATTACCCAGCTCCAATCAGACCCCGGTTCGCCGGGGTCTTTTTTTTGCGTCAATCTCCCGATTCTTTGAACTTTCCGCCGCTTTCGGTGTATAAAGACTATGCCCATGCCCCGCCCTTTGCTTGCCCTTTTCCTCGCCGCCACCGCGCTGACCGCCGCGGACAACCCAGCCCCGACGACACCGGCGACGGCCAAGCCCGCTACCACCGCCAGCGTGCCCGGCATGCTGGAAGTTGAAGGGGTCTCCCGCGAAGAGCTCCTAAAGTTCCGTCGCGCCGCCGCCAAGACCGCCGCCGACCCCGAAATCCAGGCCGCCCGCGAGAAGATCCAGGAAATCCGTAAGCAGGCCGAATTCGCCAGCGACGACGAGAAGAAGTCGATGCGCAGTGAAGTCGAGGCTACCGTCGACAAACTCGTCGAAGTCACCCGCGCCGCCATCGCCAAAGCCGACCCTTCCCTCTCCAAGGAAACCATCACCAAAGTCAGCGAGGCCTATGAGAAGCAGCAGCGTAGCCGCCTCCAAGACGCCACAAAAAAGACGATGACTGCTAATGGCAAAGCCTTCCCCGGCAGCACGGACGCCAAGCCCGCCGTGCGCGACCCGCAGGCCGACAAGAAGCCTTTACCGACACCCGCCGCCCGTGGCCCCGTGCAGGTCCCATCAGTCGACGGCGTGAGCCCCGAAGACACCGCCAAATTTAAAGCCGCCTTGGGCCGCGCCTACCAAGACAAGGACTGGCAAGCCGCGCGCACCAAAATGCAGGAACTGACCGCCAAGACGCAGTTCCTCACTGGCAGCGAGCGTGCCGACATGCAGCCCGACTTCGAAAAATCCGCCAACGCCATGCGTACCACGATGCGTGCCGCCGTCGCCAAGGTCGACCCTTCGCTCTCCGCCGAAACCATCGCTAAGATCAGCGAAGCCATGGAACAAGGCATGCGTAACGGCCGCGGTAAATAAGCCTATCCCCAATCCCCCTTTAACCTATCTTCAATGAAACCCTTTCTCCTCCTACTCTTCGCCGCCACCCTAACCTTTGCCGCCGACGCTGCCAAGCCCGCCGCCACCACTCCAACGGAGCCTGCGGCAAAAGCCACCAAACGCGCCGCCGCTGCGGGCGTCGCCCAACGTCAGGCCGTCGTGCCCGATGAAGTTGACGGTGTGACCAAAGAAGAGCTCGCGAAGATCAAGGTCGCCGCACTGAAAGCCTTTCAGGATGAATCCGTGAAGGCCGCCCGCGAACGCATGGCTGATACCCGTGGCCGCATGGAATTCGCCTCCGGTGCTGAGAAGAAGAGTATCGTTGCCGACGCCCGTCGCGCCGTGGACGAGGTCCGTAGCACCCTCATGACTGCGATTAGCACGAACGACCCGAGCATCAAGATGATGTCGCTCGAGAAAGTTATGGATGCGATGGACACCCAGCGTACCAAGGCAACGGATGGTCTTAAAAAGAAAAAGGCCGCCGAGAAGGCGCCCGTCGCGGAAGAAACCGCGAAGAAGAAGACTACTTAACGGCCGTCAGGGCCTGCTGAAGTTCCTCGTCCGTGAGCGGCCGATTCCACAGCAGGAAGCGGCGGATGGAGCCATCAAAGGACTCTAAGCCTGGGTGATTAATCGCGTCGCGTTCCTGCCCAATGCAAAGTTTCGATGCGTCGGCCTTAGGGTTCACGGGGAACTTAGCCGTCGCCACGGCCTTCGGCTGATCGACGAAGAGTTCGGCGATGACCTCTCCCGTGCCCGCACCCAGCCGACCGGCCACGACCACCCATTTACCGGCGGTGAGCTTGGGGCCAGCGACCTTGGGATTGTTCACGTCAAAGCGACCGAAGGTCAGCCCATTACGGGCACCCCACCAGACCGTATTGTCATCATCGAGGCAGCCCCAGAGGCCTTCGTATTTTGCACCGTTACGAAGATTGCCGAAAAAAGAATTCACGTCCTTAAGGCCACCCTTGGCTTGGACGGCGGGACGCAGCACCGCGATCCAGGTGCACCCATCCCCGCGCACCACGCCATCCAAAGCTTTCTCGTCATGGCAAACGAGCTCCTGCGCCGCAAAGCCCACACCCTCCGTGGCATCCTTCGGGGCGGTCGGCAGTCCGGAGCCAGGGACCTTACGGCCTTGGTCCTGCCCCACAAAATCACGCGCCTCGACGGGACCGGCTTGATTGACCCATTTGGTCACACGGCCCTGCGCGTCCACCGTGAGGCCCACCCGGGCATCGAGGTCTACGAGTAATTTCTCACGAGGCAGGTCGGCGGCGACGGCCAAAGCAGCGGAGGCTAGGAGCAAGACGGGGCGAAGCATGCGGGGAAAGTATCCCTAATCCCAAGGATGGCATCCCCTAAATACCATTAATTAGAAGCCGTCCCCGGATAATACTATTGGAAGCCGCCAGCCTTCTCCTTTTCCTCACCCCATGTTCCCCCGCACCCTCCGCCTCCTCGGCCTAGCCTGCATCTCTTCTATCGCTGCCTCCGCCCAGACCGTCTTCATCGAAGCCGAGTCGCTCGCCTCCCATGGTGGCTGGAAACTGGACACCGCCTTCACTAACATCGTCGGCTCGCCCTACCTGCTGGCGCACGGCCTCGGTAAGCCCGTTGCTGACGCCCAAGGCACCGCCAAGATTCCGAGCGCGGGCGAATACCGGGTCTGGGTCCGTACTAAGGATTGGGTCGGCCACTGGAACGCCCCTGGCTCCCCCGGTCGCTTCCAACTCATCGTCAACGGCCAGCCTCTCGCCACCGAGTTCGGGGCCAAGGGGGCGGAGTGGCATTGGCAAGACGGCGGTAAGGTCACGCTCGCGGCGGGCGAAGCCAAAATCGCGCTCCATGACCTCACCGGATTCAATGGCCGCTGCGATGCCATCGTCTTGACCAAGGACAACGGGACCCCGCCCGATGCGGCGCAGGGCCTCGCGGTGTACCGTAATTCCTTCAACAACCCGAACGGCCCCGAAGACGTGGGCGAGTTCGACCTCGTCGTCGTCGGCGGTGGCTATGGTGGCCTCGGCGCCGCGCTCTCGGGCGCACGTCAGTCGCTCAAGGTCGCCTTCATCCAAGATCGCTTTGTCCTCGGCGGCAACGGCAGTTCCGAAATCGGCGTCTGGGCGATGGGTGGTACCACCCGCGGCAAGTACCCGCACCTCGGCGAAATCATCGAAGAAATCGCCGACCGCTCGCCCGACAGCCCGGGCCGCATCGATAGTTTCGGGGACGAGCTGAAGGAAAAAGTCGTCCGCGCCGAAAAGAACATCAGCCTCTTCCTCGGCCACTTCGCTACCGGCGTCGTCATGGACGGCAACCGCATCACCGCCGTCAAGGCCATCGACGTCAAGACTGGCCGCGAGCGGGTCTTCCGTGCGAAGTTTGTCGCCGATACCACTGGCCACGGCTGGGTCGGTGCCTATGCAGGCGCCGAATACCGGACCGAGCCGGATAAGCGCATGGGGATGTCGAACATGTGGTTCTACCAGGACGCCGCCGCCCCGGTCACCTGGCCCGCCACGCCCTGGGCCCTGCCCTTGGCCCTCGGTGACTTCCCGCTGTTGCAGAAGTCGAGTTCGAAGCTCGACGACAAGCCCTTCATGAAGGCCGAATGGTTCTGGGAATCCGGCTTCGACAAGGACCCCATCAAGGACCTCGAAACCATCCGCGACTGGAACCTCCGGGCGATGTATGGTGCTTTCTCTGCACTCAAGAACGGCGAGCAAAAAGAAAAGTATGCCTTGGCTGACCTCAAGTGGGCCTCGCACGTCGGCGGCCCACGTGAGTCCCGCCTGCTGACCGGTGACATCATCCTAAACAAGGAGGACATCGTTGCCCGGAAGGACTTCGCCGATGGCTGCGTGCCGACGACCTGGGACATCGACCTCCACTACGCCCGCGAGCAGTATGCTAAGAAGTTCCCGGACAACCCTTTCATCTCCCGTGCTGCCTTCGGCTACGTCAACGCGAGCGGCAAGCACGTCACCGCCGTCGATCGTCGCAACGGCTACCCACTACCATACCGCCTCTTCTACTCGAAGAACATCGATAACCTCTTCATGGCCGGCCGCCACATCTCTGTCACGCACGAGGCCCTTGGCACCGTTCGCGTCATGCGCACCATTGGTATGATGGGCGAAGTCGTCGGTAAGGCCGCCTACCTCGCGGTCCGCGAGAAGACCAACCCACGTGGCGTCTACCAGGAACACCTCCCCGCCTTGATCAAACTCATGGAACAACCGGGCCGCATGCGCCGCACGTCGCTAGACGGTGAACTCTCGCTCGATACCTCCATCGCCGACTACAAGCAGCTCCCCGTTGGTCGCATGAACGCCGACCTCGGTAAGGCCGCGGGCGCACCAAACAAACTCTCCGTCGATGAGATGGCGGAACTCGCCAAGCTCCCGGGCATCGTCGTCGACGACTCGCAAGCCAAGCTCACGGGGAAATGGAGCGCTGGCCACGGCATCCCGCACCTCGGTGCCGGCTACCACTATGCCCCGAAGGGCGATAACGAGGCCGCTTACACCTTCAAGATCCCTCAGGCTGGCCGCTATGAAGTCCGTCTTTACTGGGCCGGGCACGAAAATCGCGCCAGCAATACGACCGTCACCCTCAACCCGACGCGTAAGCAGGTCGTGACGCTCACCGCGAACCAGAAGACCGACCCCGACGGCGGCTTCCACCTCCTCGGCACCTACGAATTCGCGACGGGCGAACACACCCTCACGCTGGGCGGCAAGAACGCTAACGGTAATATCCACGCCGACGCGGTGCAGCTAGTGCCCGCCAAATAAGGCATGGGGCGAGTGCAAGCCTGGGCGGTGCGGCTCTGGCGTCTCGCGGCGCTGGGCATCGCCGTGTGGCTACTGCAGCTGACCACGCCTTCGACCGACTCCGCCCTCGCCCACCTCACGGTGGTGGACGCGCAAGCGTTCTTCGCCGAAGCGGTGGCCATTAAGCCTGGCCCACAGTCCACCCTCATCGTCCGCGATAAGTATCAGAATAAGATTGGCCGGCTACTCACGACGCAACCTGAGGCCGAGAAGGTCCTCGGCTACCAAGGCCCCAGCAATATTCTCGTCGCGCTCGACAACCAAGATCGCATCGTCGGTACGCGTATCCTGTCGTCGGAAGACACGCCAGAGCACGTTGACCAGCTCCGCGATAACCCGAAATTCGCAAAGTCTTTCCAGGATTGGCGGCCAACCTCGGAGCCCTCCCCGAAGCTCGAAGGTTACGCCGGCTCCACGCTCACCGCCCTGTCCATCGTCCAATCGATCCAGCAACGCACCGCTGGCACCTACGCCTCGCTCCGCTTCCCCACCCCGCTCTCGCTCGACGAAGTTAAGAAGCTCGGCTTCCCCACCGCCGCCGGCTTCGAACGGAACGTCCCACGCCTCGGCTGGAACCTCGTGCGCGACGCCCAAGGCAAAGTCCTCGGCTACGCCGTCCGCTCGTCACCGTCGTCGGACGAGATTAATGGTTACGCGGGCCCTTCGGAGACGCTCATCGCCGTCGATGTCGACCAACTGACCCTCCGGAAAATTATCCTGCGTGAAACCTACGACACCACCCAGTATGTCCAACGCATCTATGACGACGAAGAATACCTGAAGTCGCTCACGAAGTGGAATACCAAGGAATGGCCAAAGATAGACTTCACCAGTGCGCAACTGGAAGGCGTGGCGGGAGCGACCCTCACGAGCTATGCGATCGCCGAAGGCATCAAGCAGCGCTTTACGGATGACGCCAAGGGCGAGCTGGCTAAGCGCCGCGGCACGTGGGACCTCATCCAACAGGCAGCCATCTGGTGCTTTCTCGTCGGTGCCCTGTTGATGACCTTCACCAGCCTTCATGGTAAGCCTTGGGTACGGACAGCTTGGCAACTACTCCTGGTGGCCGGCCTAGGGCTTTGGCTGGGTCAGATGGTCTCGCTCTCCCTCTTCGTCGGCTGGGCCCGCTACGGCCTTCCGGGAGGGCCCACCGCGGGCCTAGTGGCCCTTGGTGCGATTGCCCTGCTCGTCCCTTGGTCGACCCGCCGCCAAGCCTATTGCCACCAAATCTGCCCGCATGGTGCCGCCCAAGAACTCCTGGGACGCTTCCCCAAACTGCATATCCGCCTCTCGGCGAGGACCCACCATTGGCTACGCGTCATCCCGTTCATCCTCCTCGGGGGCGCTTTCCTCGCAGCCTTAGTCTGGCCGCGTTGGAGCCTCGGGCAGATAGAACCCTTTGATGCTTGGGTGCTCAGCGGCGTCGCGCTCAGCTCGCTCATCCTCGCTGGTCTTGGACTCGTCGTCGCTGTCTTCATCCCCCAAGGCTTTTGCAAATACGGCTGCCCGACGGGCGCGCTACTCAACTTCACCCGTACGCAGAGCCAGCACGAGACTTGGGCGAAACGCGACACCTTCGCCTTGCTCCTCCTACTCGTCGGTACCCTGCTCACGCTCGGACGGCCCCGGGAGAATCTTAACCTCATCACGGCGCAGAGTGAGTCGACGACCCCGGTCGCGGAAATGCATGGTGGGGCCTTTGGCACGACGTGGACGGTCAAAGTGCGTGGAGCCATCGCCGACCGCACAACGCTGCACAAGGAAATCGAAGCGGAGATTAACCGCGTCGAGTTTTCACTCTCGCACTGGCGCAAGGGCTCGCAGGCTAGTCGTTTCAACGAACTCGAGTCTACGCAGCCGATGGCGATCGACTCTGAGTTGACCGAACTACTCCAATTCACGCAGAAACTTTGGGCAGCGACGGATCGCCGCTACGACATCACCGTTGCACCCCTGACCAGCCTCTGGGGTTACGGACCAGCCGGAAGTAACCTACCAGTACCATCCGCTGAGAAACTCAACGAGACTCTGACCTTTGTCGGCTCGGACAAACTCACCTTAGATGCCGCAGGCTCTAGCCTACGTAAAAGCCATCCGCGCGTGCAGTTGGACTTGGGTTCGGTCTTACAAGGCTACGCCGCAGATCGCGTCGCCCAAGTGCTCCGCCAAGCCGGCCAGAAAGATTTCCTCATCGAAGTTGGCGGCGAACTCCTAGCGGCTGGCAGTTGGCAAGTCGGCATTGAAGACCCCTTCAATACGCGGGCGATAATTGCCAAACCCGTGCTCACGGACATGGCTCTTAGCCCCTCCGGTCTGTACCGCGCCAAGCGCGCCGCCGCGGGTAAATCCATCTCGCACATCCTTTCGCCCAAGACTGGCCAGCCTGTCGAACCGACCATCGAGCTCTGTTGCGTCTACCACGCCAGTTGCTTCCAGTCGGACGGCTGGTCGACGGCGCTCATGGCCGTCGGCTGGAAAGATGCTCAAGCCCTCGCCGAGCGCGAAGGCCTGGCCGTCATGCTCGTCGGGCCAAAGGGCGAAACCTGGAAATCGTCTAAGCTCCTGACCCTCAAATAGCCTTAACTTGCTTACGACGGCGAAGAGCGACGAGCGCGAGGGCGAGGGCACCCAACCCGAGGCCATACGTCGAAGGCTCAGGGATGTTGCTCAAAGTGAGTGCTGACGCGTCAGCCGTCACCTGCCAATCCGCAGCACTGGCCAGTGTGCCGTCGGTGTAGCGGAACTCACTGAAATCCAAGCTGAACAAATCGGCGACGTTCTGATTCGAACCCAAGGTCAGCGAACCGAAGTTGGCGAAGACAAAACTATTCGGCAGGTTGCGTTGGAAGTTGAGTGGAGCGCCCGCATTGCCGACCGAGATCGCCTTCAGCACGATTCGGGTGGCAGGGCTGGCACTGATGAGGTCGAGCTGACCCGTCACGAATAGGGTATCGTAGCCCGTCCCCTTGACGCCGGCAGCATCGGCCAATTCCCAGTTTAAGGAAGAACCGCCGAGGAGAATCGCGGTAGCGACGGTCATGGTACCGACATTGACACCGGGGCTGAGCACTGCGCCTTGAGCCAGCGTAACGGTTCCCACGGCACCGCCGCCAGACAAGGTCCCACCCGCAAGCTGAACGGCGTTGGTTAAATTCGACTCGATGCTCAAGGCACCGCCATTGACCGTAACTAGGCCAGAGCCAAGGCCGCTCGCAGCTGTCACCCTAACGGCACCCTGCTCGACCGTCAGGCCACCGCTGAAGGCGTTCGCGGCGGCGAAGACCAAGACACCTGAGCCTTGCTTGACGATGCGACCATCGGCCGCGGCACCAAAGGTTAACGAGCTGGCGAGACTGACTAAACTGCCTGTAGCGATATCGAAGGTCGCCGTCGCCCCGTCAGTAATGCGCAGGCGCGCCGACAGGTCATCGTTATTACCAGCGGCCCAAGCGAGCGTCGAGACCCCGCTGACCACGACAGGCCCCGTGAAGGTGTTATCGCCCAAAGCACCCGCCGAGAAGGTCAACTGTCCGACGTTAAGGTTGAAATCTGCCGTCGGCGCGAAACGGGTCGCTGGGCCGGAGAGCACCCATTTGCCGGCGCCTTCCTTGATTAGTCCGGAGAAGACAAATTGCGCTCCATCCGACTCGAACATCTCGGCAGCAAAAACGTTTCCGCCCTGGTTGGAACCCGCGAGGGTTAAACGGCGGTTAGGGCTAGAGTCGTTACTAAAATCGACCAAGGCCGAGGAAGTGATGACCAGCGGACCGCTCCCATCTGAGATGAAACGGGCACCGCTCCCGGCGACCGTGAAGCCGCGCGCCGTCGACGCCCCTGTGCCGCTATAGAGCAAGGTGCCGCCCGAGAACTTGAGGCCAGCGGGCGTCATGGGCACGAGTCCTAGGGCGGTCGGGTTGGTACCGTCACCCATCGAAGCAACCTGCAACGTGCTATCCTGAATCAACCAAGAACCCGCAAAGGTATTAGCCCCCGCAAGCACCACCGTACCACTGCCGGTAAAGAAGGCATTGGGCCCACCGATTACGAGCGTAGCAACGGCTGACTCGCTGGAAATCACCGAGTCGACGCGCAAGGTGGCGCCCGCGACTGGATTCAGGTAGCCCGTCGAACCAGTCCGCACGAGCAAGCCGCGCTTGGCATTGAGCGTAAAACTGGAGTTAGCCTGAATAGCACCGCCATCCAAGATAACCTGATCAGCGACGATATTAGTAGGAACGGCGCCGAAAGCAGCGTCCGAGGCCATGGCTAACTCTCCCCCTGAGAGCACCCACTTACCCGTGAAGTTTGGGGCGGCTGGAACGAGTAACTGCCCTGCCCCTGCCTTGCGCACGGACGCCACGCCAGCCAGCGGAAGAGCGAAGGCAACATTGTTGCCGCTCGTATCGAGCGTAAAGGTCGTGCCAGCTAAAAGCGTTGGCAACTTAGCGGAGATATCCGCGCTGACGCCTGCGCCCCACGCGACACCCCCGTTACCTGGCACATTCAGAGCGACCACGTTATCTAAAGCTTGGGCAATGGAAACCTGCAGCACGCCGCCATCGATGGTCACGCCGCCCGACAGCAGACTAACGCCCGCGAGCGCGACCGTGCCGGCCTGTACCTTCAACTCACCCGTAAAGATGTTGGCGCCGCTGAGCGTCAAAGTGCCGGTGCCAATCTTGCTGACACCGCCCGGTCCACTCACGACCCCCGTAAAGAGCGAACTCGCGTCGCCTCGGCCGATTTCCAAGGTGACCGCATCGCCGGCCGAATTCACCAAGGCGAGATCGGCGGGAGGCACCAAGGAAGTCGTCAGACCACCCAAGGCAAAAACCTTGGCGGTCACGGCAGCATCGAAGACCAGCGTTCCACCTGCCAAGTCCAAGGTACTGGAGCGGAGAGCGTCGCGATGGGCTAAAGTCAACGTGCCCGATGATAGTTTGGTCGAACCGCTCAAAGGGTTTGCCTGAGTCAGCTTGAGTGAACCAGTCCCGACCTTCACCAAGGTACCAGCCCCGGAGAACGTACCATCATAGACCATATCAACGTTCTTGCCACCTAGGTTCAAGATAGCCGGCAACGGCGGGGAAGCCGTGTCCACTAAGACGATATCGCGAACCGTCGCCGTCGGCGAAAGTTGTAGTTCACCCAGGTTAAACTGGCTCGCGCCGCTGAACGAACCAGCGAAGAGAAGGCTCCCGCCGTCGAGTCGGACTGTTGACAGCGTCTGCCCCACTAAATTGGCCCCGAGGGTCCATCCGCCCTCCGGCACTGTAATCAATCCTGCATAAGATGAAGAATCCCCCATCGACAGATTGCCAGCACCCATCTTCTTCAAATCGCCGGCACCCGAAAGCGTGCCCGACAAAGTCAACGTAGCACCAGAGGTGGTGACCGAGATAACCGCACCTCCTTGATTCACGATGAATGCCCCCGAGCGGGTGGCCGTCAAACCAGTGTATTCCAAGGTACCCACGGTGGGCGTGACCGCAGTGACGTCGCTACCCAAAGCGATAGGCATGGTACCATTACCGAGGTTAGCTGCCGACACGAGTCGCAAGGTGCCTTCGGCAACCTGCATACCGGTGGGCAAGTTCAGGGCCGCTAAGCCAGTCACCTCAACCACACCGCTCGTGAGCTTCAGAACCGGGGAGCCGGCAGTACCTGCGACGTTGTATAGGGACGTACCACCATCCAAGGTTTTGATGGTACCCGAACTCCAGACCATGGACACCGTGGTGCCGGTGAGATTGAAGCCGCTCTGCTCGAGGAGGACCGTGCCACCATTGAGATGGATGCCGCCAAAGTCTTCGGCCTCTTGAAAGGCAATGACGCCACCCGTGTTGATGGTAATGTAAGTAGTCCCCGGTAAGTCCGGATTACCGATGGCGGTATCGCCGAACTGAAAACGCCCGCCATTATTAACGATGATATCCGTCGCGCCAAAATCGCCGCCGGTGCCCGGATCGTCGATGCGGAACTCGCCCGCATTGACGTTAACCGTTCCAGTGAAGCCGTTGCTGCTACCGCCGAATGTGGTGCGGCCAGGACCATTAAAGTTAATCACCCCGGTCCCCGAAACAGCCTTGTCGAACCGAAGCGCCGCGTCTTGCTCGAACTGCAACGTCGCACCAGTCGGGACGACGATGTTAGCCGTCAACGTGCCAGCAAAGGTCGATTTCAACTTGAGGGTGCCACCGACATCCAGGGTCGAAACGCTGGTCAGGTCGCCACCGAAGAAATCAGCATTCCCAGTCAGATTGAGGGCGCCGGAAATAATCCCGCCGTCCACGCGCAAGCCACCGCTGGCGGCGACCGTCGTCACGGCTGCCAAGGTGCCATTGACCACATTCAGGTTGGCACCCGCTGCGATGGTGACCGTACCCGCTAACGTGGGGGGATTGTTGGCATCGCCCAGCTGAAGGACACCTCCCTCAATGGACGTGGGGCCAGCGGAAGTCTTACTCGTTAGGAGCGTCAGCCGGCCGGTGCCAGCTTTCGTCAAGGTACCCGAGGGCGCCAAGGTGCCGGTGCCACCAAAAGTAAAATCAAACTGACTATTCACGGCAACCGCACTCGGGATAATTTCCCCGTTCAAGGTGACCGTGCGCAACAGGGCCGAATCATCGAAGGCAACCTTATCCCCCGGGAAGAAGTTCGTAGGTGCAGCCCCTGGAGTATTAGCCTTCTCAATCCAGTTCAAGGTACCGCCCACATTAACGCCCGTGCCCGCATCCCAGTTCCCGTCCACAGCCCCGCTCCAGAGCACCTGCGTCTGGTCCGTGATGTTGATATCGATAGACTTCCCCACGGTGTTGTAAACGAGACTACCAATCAACCGCTGCGGCAAGGCATTGAGCGTGAAGCCCGATGTGATATCAGCCCCCGCGTAGGTGACCAAAGTAAAGGCCCCAAGACCGAGCGACCCCTTGGAAGCGACGGTCAACTGATGAGCCCCACCAGCCAAAACCAAACCATCCGTCCCCGTGACGGAAAGCAACGGTACGGTCGGATTGCTCAGCGTAGCTAACTCGAACTGCAGGTTAGCACCGCCCGCTGGAAGCGTGAGGGACGGCACAAGCATGGTCGCCGTATTGACGCCGCTCGACACCGCAAAAGTCGTGCCAGCTGCCAGCGTGACCGTCGCCGGACGGGCGATGGCGCCAACGGCCAAGGTACCGCCACTCACCGTCAGATTACCCGTCAAATTGAAGGCCGCACCCGCATCAAAACGGCCCGCCCCAAGTTTCGTGGCATTACCCGCCCCCGTGATAGCCTCGGCATTCGTGAGGTTGTCGCTGCGGTTGACAATAAGCAGAGCCCCCGCGTCGACGACAATCGGACCGGTCAAATTGCCTTCGGTTCCGCCCGTACCGACTTGCAAGGTTCCGGCGAAGACGCGTGCGCCACCCGTCAAGAGAACGTTCGTCGTAATGACCGTTGTGCCTAAGCCAGTCTTCCAAAATTCGCCACCTCCGGTAAGTGCACCTGGACCCGTGAGTGCGTAGTCACGGGTGGAATTATTAAAAGTCACGCGCTGCGGCTGGAGGTCGGTCGCCACACTGATGGTCAACGCACCAGTCCCGGCCGCCGTATCATCGAAGAGTACGCGGTCCGTGGGAATAAAGTTGGTGACGGTTCCTGCCGTTTCTAAAATCCAATTATTTGTTCCGCCCGTACCGACGGCCGTACCCGCATTCCACACCGCAGATACATCGCCTTTCCAGCGTAGCTGGTCGATGACGTAGCTCACCTGTAGTTCCGGACGCTTATTGACATCGGCCGCGCCCGGACCGTTAAAAGCCCAACCGTCGGTCGTGGTGCGCGTGCGGAATAGCCAACCATTATTGGCGGTCCCATTCTTCCAAGCCGTGATGTCCGCCGTGATGTCGAAGAGGCTGTTGGCACCCTGCGGCAAGGAACTGGGCGAGGAAGTCACCCCGGCCGCGAGGTAGTCGGTGCCCGAAATCGGCCCAAGGTAAGGGCCGCCCACCGTACTCAAGGAGTCATAGGTCGACGTCGTATCCCAGGCGGTAATCATCCGATACATGTTATAAGGTCCACCAGACTGATCATTGGAACCGGTTCCCGTATTCACAACAAACCAAGCCTTCGAGACGGTGGCACGCGTGGGAACCTGCGACTTGGCCGACCCAAAGATGTTGCCGACCTTAAGTAAGCCGAGCCAATCCGGACTGGAAATGTTACCCGGCAACGAATTGCCCGTGGCCCCATCTAAGGTGACCTTGGTCGATGTTGCAGTGATCTGCGTGGTGGCCAAGACACCATCGGCGGGATGCTGGGTCGTGATACCCGTGAAACCCACGTACCCGTTGACGCCATTCTTGAACGACGTAGTCGTGCCGTTCGTGACATAAGTCACGGAGAGAATCGGCCGGTTGGCGACGGTAGTAGCCGCATCGCCGTTGACCCGCAGGAGATTAGCAACCTGCGACTGGACGACGAAGCCGTTATTCGCGTAGGCACCAGACGACCAAGCTTGGAGGGCTTGGGTGACGTTGGCTGAATACGACGTATTGAGCGCCGCTGGACTGGTGATGGCCGTGGGTAACTTGGTCAAGCCGTTCGCATAGAGTGGACCGTTCACTAATAACGTGGTCCCGACAGCGCTAGCCCCAGCAAAGGAGATCAAAGAAGTGGCGGTGGTGAAATCCACTAACATCGGGGCTACGGTGACACCAGCGGAAGTCGCGGCAGCCTCGTCCCCCGTGGTCGACCCCACCTTCAGGGTCAAAGTCGCGCTCAAGATTGTCGCATTCGTCGGAATAAAAGCGGCCCCCGTGCCAAAGAGGCTACTAAACTTGAGGAAATACTGGGACTCCGCCACCGTCGTGCCGTTATTCATGGCAATTTGGCCAAGGGCAACGTCGGCGGTGGCGGTGGTCGCAGTCAGGTTCCGATCCACAGCCCCGAGATACCCAGCCGTACCTTGCTGAAAGGTAATCGTGGTCTGCGCATACGCACCGACCGGCATGGCCGCAGCGGCGAGCAAGAGACGGAGTGTCTTACGAAGGGAGGTAGAGCACTTTTTTCCTAAAGTCATGACTGCCGTAGATGCGACCTTTGACCTAGGTGGAAACCCTCAATCAAGACCCGTCATAAGATGTCTCCCAGTCGACACAGGACAGACTCAGTTCACCGAACCGACACTATCTAGAGACCTAAACCTCACCTCGAAAATTTGACTTTTGAACACTCGGTCTTTTTAGCGTAACGCCTTCGTCAACGCCTCACTCCAGCGCTGCGCAATCTTTTCGGCGCCAGCGGTGTTGGGATGCACAAGGTCGGCAATGGTGTCCTTCGCCGAATCAAACCCAGTCGCGAGGTCCACGAGATAGACAGGCTGCTCCGGGCGATGCAGTTCCTTGACCAACGCGGCCAGCGCGAGGTTGAGCTCAGGGATGTAGCTATACTTCGGCAACTTACCGCTGGGGATGACCTGAGCCACGAAGACGATAGACTTAGGATTGAGACGCCGGGCCGTGGTAATCATCTCCCGGTGCGCAGCCACGATGCCAGCCACCGGCTTTTCCTCAATGAAATGATTATGTCCCGCCTGTAGCATCAGGACGTTCGCTGGGTTCGCCTTGAGCCTGGCCTCGAGAATGGTGGCGAGGAACTCAGCATTCTTCCCGCCGTAGCCTTCATGCCAAAGCGGGCCCTGCGGGGTGTCCGTCTTCTGCGAGCCGACGAAGACAAAACGCACCCCGGCAGCCTGGAGCTTTGCCGCCAACGGAATCCGATACGTCGCGAAGGTCTTGCCGCCTTGGGTAATTGAATCACCCAGCGCCATAATGCGGAAGGCGGTGGCCTCGGCCGCGGAGAGTCCGCAGGCCAAACAGAGACAGAGGAACCGTAAGACCATGGGGAGCGCTCAGGCGAAGAACTTCAGGAACTGCTCGGCCAGTAGGGCCATCGCCAAACCCGAGAACCCAATGAGGGTCTCGGTGATCGTCCAAGTACGCAGGGTCTGGCCCACAGTCAGGCCCAGGCATTCCTTGACCATCCAGAAGCCGCTGTCGTTGAGGTGCGACAGGAAGAGCGAACCGCAACCAATCGAGATAACCATGAGTTCGGGGCTCGTGCCAGGGTTGGCCGCTAGGACAGGCGCGATAAAGCCCGCAGCGACGGTGATTGCCACGGTCGCAGATCCCGTAGCGACGCGGATGAAGGCCGAGACGAGCCAGCCATAGACCAACAATGGTAAACCGGCCGAGGCCGCCAATTCGGCGAGCTGCTTGTCCACACCAGCCGTACGCATCACGAGTGCAAAGCCGCCACCTGCGCCGACCAGGATTAAGGTCATGCCGATTCCCGCCACGCTTTGTTCGGAGAACTTCAGCAACTCACCCGCGGTGCGGCCGCAACGTTTGCCAAAGGCCCACATCGCGAAGAGCACCGATAAAAGCAGGGCGATCACGGGGTGGCCGACGAAGAGCCCCACCTTACCCCAGAGCACCTCCTTCGCCTGCAGTAGCTCAACCAGCGTGCCAGTCAGGAGCAGGATGACCGGGAGCAACACGGTGAAGATCGTGAGCCCGAATGTCGGCAAGGTCTGGCCGACGGACACCGACGGCGTGAACTCCGGCGTAGCGACCTCGACGCGTTTGACGGCGAGCTTGGCGAAGAACGGACCAGCAATGGCTGCGACGGGAATGCCGAGCACGAGCGCCCAGAGGATGACCTTGCCCATGTCGGCTTTCAGGGCCTCGATAGCGATGACCGGACCAGGATGCGGCGGCATGAGGCCGTGCATGACCGACAGGAACGAAAGCATCGGGAGCACCAGCAGGAGAAACGGCTTACCGGTCTCCTTGGCTAAGGTAATCACGATCGGCAAAATGAGCAGCAGCCCGACCGCGAACCAAGTCGTCATGCCGACGCAGAGCGCTAGCAGGATAATGCAGAGGCCGATACGGTCAGGTCCCAGCACCTGAATGAAACGCTTAGCGAGGACGCCGGCGCCGCCCGATTCGGCGAGCAGCTTACCGAAGACGACGCCCAGGACGATGATGGTACCCGTACCCGCTAAGGTGTTACCGAAACCGGTCTGAAAGGCCTTGAGAACCTCGGTCATGCTGAGCGTGCCGGAAGTGCCGACGACCATCGCACCGAGCGCGAGCGAGCTCAGCAGGAGCGCAATGAAGGGGTTGAGTTTCAGCCATGTGACGAGGCCGACCAAAACAGCAATAGCGATGAGGGCGTAGAGCATAGCGAAGAGGCTTAGGCCTTGGGCGGGGCAACCGTGGCGCGGGTGGCGCCCGTGCTGATGCCGCCATCGACAAGGAGGGTCTGACCAGTCACGTAGCGGCTCTCCTCGGAAGCGAGGAAGACCACGGGGCCAGCGAGGTCATCCGCCGCCCCGGGGCGCTTCAGCGGGATGCGGTCACACAAGTACTCGACCCATTCCTTCTGCTCATAGAGCACCGCATTCTGGGCGGTCTTAAACCAACCAGGGGCGAGGCAATTCACGGTGACCCCATAGCGGCCCCAGTCGTCGGCCAAGCTCATCGTCAGTTGCTTCACGCCGCCACGGCTCGCGCCATAGGGGGCAAGGCCCGCATAACCGGCCACGCACGTCACCGAACCAATATTGATGATGCGACCATAACCACGGGCAATCATGCCTGGAGCGACCGCCTGGGCGGTGAAGAACGTCCCGCGGAGGTTCGTGTCGAGAATCGTGTTCCAATCCTCCCACGTCACTTCGAGCGCAGGCTTACGGATATTGCAGCCGGCGTTGTTCACCAAGATATCGATGCGGCCCATCTGGCGTTCCACCTCGGCGACTGCCGCCTTGATACTTGCACCTTCACGGACATCGAGGGCGACCGCACACGTGCGTCGGCCAAGGGCTTCGATTTCCTTGCGGAAGCCATCGAGCTTGGACGCATCGCGGCTGGACATGGCGATATCGGCACCCGCCTGCGCGAGGGCGCGGGCAAAGTGTTGGCCGAGGCCACGGCTAGTGCCCGTGATGAAGGCGACCTTTCCAGCGAGGCTGAAGAACGGGGAGGACATTAGTTCTGCGGGGCGAGGATGACCTTCATGACGCCCGGGGCGCCGGCGTGGAGCTTAGCGAACCAATCGGCACCCTGTTCTAGGGGCACGACGGCGGAGATGATCTTATCGACCTTGATCTGCTTGGTCGCGAGGAGCTCGATACAGCGGGGGATCTCACCAGCAGAAGCGCAGGAACCCTGCAGGCGGAGCTGTCGGGTGACGACAACCTGTAACGGTAGTTCGGTCTTGGGCGTAAGGTTACCCACGAGCGTCACCGTGCCGCCCTTGCGGACCGCATGGATGGCGGAAAGCACCGTAGCGTTGAGGCCCACACATTCGAAAGCCGCATCGGCCCCCTGCCCCTTCGTCAGGGACTTCACAAACTCCGTGAGGTCGCCGCCGGTCTTGGCATTGAAGCGGTGCGTGGCACCGAGTTCGCAAGCGACGTCTAGCCGGGCATCTTCGGTGTCGACGGCGATGACCTGAGCGAAGCCGGCAATCTTGGCGGCTTGGAGCGTCAACAGGCCAATCATACCCGTGCCGACGATCACCGCAGTATCGCCGGGAGCGCAAGGGGTGAGACGCACGGCGTGCACGCCGACCGAGACGGCCTCAATCATAGCGGCTTCATTGAAACCCAAGGCATCGGGCAGGACGTGCACGATGCGGGCGGGGACGGTGACAAATTCGGCGAAGGCACCATGACGGCGGTAGTCACCGCAGGAAACGCCAAGAACTTGGCGGTTATCGCAGAGGTTCACGTCGCCGCGTTTGCAATGGACGCACTCGCCGCAGAAGACCGTCGAGTCAAAGGTCACGCGCTGGCCAGGTGAGAGGTGCTTCACCTCGGCGCCAACGCCAGTGATGACCCCCGCGGCCTCATGCCCCATGACCAAAGGCGGGATGCGCCGGCCCGTCGAACCATCGTAGCCGTGAATATCGGACCCGCAAATGCCGCAGGCTTTGACCTGGATGAGGACGTCGGACGGGCCACAGACAGGGTCGGCGACCGTCGTATAGGACATCTGTTTATATTCCGTAAGCAGCAGGGCCTTCATGGGGATACCCTCTTTATTGGACGGGTTCTGACCACGAGCAAGCCCAGCCTCGCTACCGGGCCATCCGGACAACAAAAAGCCCCGGGGTCTCCGGGGCTGAAAGGTCGGCTTGGCGGCCGGCTTACTTCTTCTCGCCGCAACAACCCGAGTTGGACTCGGTGGAGCAGCAGGAGCCAGCGGAGCCGGGCGATTGGCAACCGCACGTGCAAGAAGCGCAGCAACCGCAGCCACAGCACTTCTTCCAAGCGTCATAGGCCAGGAACAAGCAGGCGAGGGCCGAGAAGATCACGACGGGGTCCTTGAGACCGCCGAACATGAACTGGTGGACGCAGGCGATGTTGAAGACGATGGCGCCGATGATGATAAGGCCGAGGCAACGGAGGCGTGGCAGGACGAGGAGCAGGCCGCCGACGATTTCAAGAATCTTGATGAGTTTGAGATAACCCGTGCTGTACATGGCACCGAGGAAGGCCGCAGCTGCGGAGCCTTCGGGCGGGGGTGGAATCGCAATGAAGTGGAAGAAGAAGTTGAGTCCGAAGACGATGAAGATCGCGCCGAGGAGGGCGGCGACGATGTTAGCGGCGAGTTTCATGGGTGGGTGGCGTGTATGGTTGGAAAAACTTAGAGGGCCTTGTGGGAGCCATCGCAGAGGGCACCCTTTTTGGAGTGCTTGCAGGCGCAGAAGTAGACCGTGCCGTTGGCTTCAGCCGTATAAGGCACCGGGGCGAAGGCCGAACCCTTGTGGGAGCCATCGCAGAACGGCTGGGCCTTCGAATGGCCGCAGGAGCACCAGTAGTAGGCCTTACCAGCCTCGACGAGGACGGGGATTGGAGACTTCTGTGGGATATGCGGTGCGGACATACCCAAATACTCTCGTTCAAAAGGCCTTACGCAAGGTCGAACAAGAGCGCTTCCACTGGTCCGGAGGAGACGAATTCAAACCGGCCGGCCTCCTCGGAACTCACCGCATCGCCAGGCTGGAGCTTCATGCCACCGACCGTGACTTCGCCCGTAATCAGTTGAAACCACAGCCCCCTGCCCTGGGCCAATTCGTGCACCACCGTGAAGACCTGCGAGGACTTCACGCGATAGACATCCGCATCCTGGCTGATATGCGCCGAGCCCTCGCGGCCGTCGTTAGAGATAATCAGGACCTTCGGCGCATCCACCTGGGCCGGCGTCGGCGTCCATTCGGCATAGCGCGGCTTTAGGCCGATGCGATTCGGTTGAATCCAAACCTGCAGAATCTGTAGCGGCTCGCTAGCGGAGGGATTAAACTCACTGTGCTTCACGCCGGTACCCGCACTCATGACTTGAATCTGGCCAGGTTTGACCTGCGCGTGGTTACCCATGCTGTCGCGATGCTCGATGGTGCCCTCCAGCACGTAGCTGAAGATTTCCATGTCGCGGTGGCCATGCGGAGGAAAGCCTTCGCCAGCCGCGATGATGTCTTGGTTGATGACGCGCAAGGAACGGAAACCCATGTGCTTCGGGTCGTGATACTCCCCGAAGCTGAACGAATGCCAGGTCTGGAGCCAGCCATGGTCAGCGTGGCCGCGCTCGGCGGAACGGCGGGTCAGCAATTTCATCTCCACTATTAATAATGAAAAAGTCCCCGGAGTCGACCCTGCCGCAGGTTAAATAATCGTCACACACCCTTGGCTCACCCCAGCCGAGGTCGCATATAACAGATTGATGCCTCTCAGAAACTGGCTTAACCCTTAAGCACCCCATGAAGTCCTTGCTGTCCTTGCTATGCCTGACCGCCGCCGCCTCGGCCCAGACAATCTTGGCGCAGCCTTACCTGCAGCCCGGCCCCCAAGGCACGCTCGAGGCCACGGACGAGATGCGGGTCATCTGGGTGACCGACCAAACTCCTGGCCGGTTCACCGTCGAATACGCTCCCAAGGGCTTCAAACTCATCCCTGCGAAGGTCGAGTCAGCGGCGATGAACTTCACCGCGCCCGTCTCCAAGACCCCGGTCACGCAAGAGAAGGATCAGCACTATATCCGTTACACCGCCGCCCTGCCCGGCCTACCCCTCGATAGCTCGTTCACTTACGTCGTGAAGTTAGACGGCAAGGTCGTCCGTGAACAGACCACGCATACGCGCGTGAGCGGTAGCAAGCCAACGCGCTTCATCATGATTGGCGACCTCGCCGACGGCAAAGCCAGCCAGAACGTCATCGCCTACCAGATGAGCCTACAGAAGCCGCACTACACGGTGCTACTGGGCGACATCATCTACCCCACTGGTCGTGCATACCACTATATGAAGTACTTCTGGAGTACCTATAGCAACCCCACCGAACCCAGCGAAAAGAATGGCGCCCCGATGATGGGCTCAATTCCTTTCTATGCCGTCCTCGGTAACCACGACGTCATGGGCAAACTCACCACCACCTCCGACTCCTACGCAGCCTACCACTTCTTTAACGCCCCGCAGAACGGAATGCCTGAAGGCGTCTGGAATACGGCCCTCCCCAAGAGTGAAGCCGCGACTAAGTTCCGGGCCCTCGCCGGCAAGAATTACCCCGCCCTCGGCTTCTACTCGTTCGACTACGGTGCGGCCCACATCGTCGTACTGGATAATAGCGGGGGTGGTAAATCCGACGACCCGGCCGTCATGGCCTGGCTCGATCAAGACCTCAAGGCCACCAAGCAGCCCTGGAAGTTCATCGCATTACACATGCCACCCTTTCAGGTCACGGTGGCTCACTACTCTGCCCAGCGCCAACGCAAGTTCGCCCCCATCCTCGAGGCGAACGGCGTCGACGTCGTCTTTGCCGGCCACGTCCACAACTTTCAACGCAGTAAGCCGCTCCGATTCCTTCCTGCGACGGGGGTGGTTGCTGCCGCGGCTGCCAAGCCAGTACCCCTTGACCCTAAGGCGAACGTGCAGAGCCTCGCGCCTAACACGCCGCCCAGCTATGTTAATGGCACCTTCACGCTCGATGAAACCTTCGACGGGGCGAAGAACACCCGCCCGAAGGGCGTCATCTACGTTGTACAAGGCGGCGGTGGCGCGAAACTCTACACGGGCACGGTCGACAAGAACCTCGCCAAGCTCCCCAACGGCGGGAAGGACAACTACGCGCCCTTCAACGCTAAGCTTTACGACACCCTCCACTCCTTCAGCGTGATCGACCTCACCGTGCAGAGGTTCGAGATGCGGACCATCAACGAGAAGGGCGAAGAAATCGACCGCTGCGTGATCGAGAAGTAAACCCGCTCAACCCGCAAACTGCGGATGACGGCGGATTTTGTCCTCGAACGCAACGCGTTCCGGTTCCGTAAGCCCGTCAGGAAACTTAGCTTGCGAGCGGTCCCACTTCCCTAGCCATTCGGCACCGAGCAAGGCATGGCGAGGCTGGCCAGACCAGCCCGACGTGAGTGCGACGGTAGTATCCTTCTTCACACCCGTGCCAACGCCCGCACCGACGAAGAAGCCGGCGTGCAGCAAGCCGGCCCGCACAGCGGTCGAAGCCGAATACGTGAAGAGGTCGGCGGAACGTTCGGAGCGCACGAGTTCAAACAGGCGCGCAAAGGAAGCTAGTTTCCAACAAGCGGTGTCAGTCTTGTGCGAGAAGAAGTCGTAGAAGACCAAGTCGGGCTTAGCCGAGGCCTGCGGCGCACGCTCCCAGAAGTCCCCTTCCAAGAGTTCCCAGGATAGTCCCGGAAACTGGCGAGACGTCCACTGCCCCCGCGCCAGCACGGCGTCAGGACCAGAGTGTCGGAGATACGGAAAGTATGACTTATGCGTGAGCGCTAAGCGGAGGGAATCGAGGTCGTTCTCAAAGCTAATGAGCTTGAGTCGCCTTACCGGACCTTGCGCGGCGGCGGCTTCATAACACTGCACCGCGGCCATGGCGTTGGCGGCAGCGCCTAGGCCGACGTCCCAGATGACGAGTTCAGGGACTTCCTCGGGCGACTTCCCCGCAGGCAGCTGCAGTCGTTCCGCTAAGGCAGACTGGTCGACGTAGAGCGACTTCGCCTCCTCCATGGGGGGCGTGTGTGAATGCATGATCTCACCGGAAGAGACTTGGCGAATACTCGCGAAGCCCGCCTCCGCGATATTGACCGTGTAATTACCGAGCGTGCGCGGACGGCGTTCCTTACCAACCTTCGGCGGCACCGCGGGATGGTCCATGTCCTCGACCTGCAGGAACTGGCGCTTCTCGTTATACAGCGCAAGGAAACGATCCTCGAGGATACTCTGGCGGATCTCGCGCATTAACTGGTGATAGAACGCGATATTATGCTGCCCCAGCAGCGTCCAACCTAGGGGTTCCTGTGTCTTGGTGAGGTGATGCAGGTAGCCACGCGAATACTTACGGCAGACGGGACAAAGGCAGGTCGGGTCTAGCTTCTCGTCGGAGAACTTGTAGACCGACCGACGGAGCTGCAGCAGCCCGCGCGAGGTAAAAGCCGTACCGAACTGCGCGACTTTGTTCGGGATGATGCAGTCGAACATATCGACCCCACGGTGGACGGCCTCGAGCAAGTCGAGCGGCGTGCCCACGCCCATGAGGTAACGCGGACGGTCGGCCGGCAGCATAGCCGCGGCGACCTCACAGGTATCCTCGCGTTGGTGTTTTTCCTCGCCCACGGCCAGGCCACCGATGGCGAAACCATCGAAGGGTAGCTGCGTGAGTCCATCCGCGCTCTGCTTGCGTAAGTGTGGATAAAGGGCGCCCTGCACGATGGCGAACATTGACTGCGGGGACTCGCCGCGGGCCTTGAGGCTACGGACCGCCCAGCGTTGCGTGATCTCGAGTGCGCGACGGGCCGTGGCTTCATCGGCCGTCGACGGGATGCACTGGTCGAGCACCATCATGATATCGCTACCGATGGCCATCTGCGTGCCGATGCTGACCTCGGGGCTGAGCAGAATCTTCTTACCATCGACGTAGCTACGGAATTCGGCGCCCTCTTCCTCAATGGAACGCGAATGTGGCAGCGAAAAAATTTGGAACCCGCCGGAGTCGGTCAGGAATGATTTCTCCCAGCCGGTGAAGCGGTGGATATCTCCGAAATGGCGGAAGACCTCGGGGCCGGGACGGAGCAAAAGGTGGTAGGTATTCGCGAGTAGAATCTGTGACCCCGATTCCAGGAGCGTATCAAAGGTCTGAGCCTTGACCGTCGCCTGCGTACCCACGGGCATGAACAGCGGCGTCTTCACCTCGTTATGCAACGTCCGGAAAGTCGCCGCGCGGGCCCGGGAGCCGCTGGCGACCGCCTCTAACTTAAAGTTTAGCCGGGAAGGTTGCATGTGAACGTTAGGACTAAAGGTCGGTTCGCCCAAATGTAAAGGATGGGCGAGGCCCGCCGACAGGACGCTTGAACTCGGCCAGCGTTAGGCCACCTTGTACCCATGCGCCGCCACGCCCTGCTGCCCCTGACCTGCTTCGTCCTGGCCCTGCTCGCCAGCGGGTGCACACAGCCCGCTCCCCGCGAGGAGATCAGCCTCGACGAAAGTAATGCCGTGTTCAGCTTCGCCCTGCAGGAGTTACAGGAGAAGCAGGAGTTCGCCGGCGCCGTCACCATGGTCGTCGGCCCCAACCGCATCATCGCACTCGAAGCCTTCGGCTTGGCGGATATCGCGAGCGGCCGGCCGATGCGCAAGGACTCCGTCTTCTGGATTGCTTCAATGACGAAGCCCATCACCGCCATGGGTGTCCTCATGCTCGTCGAAGAAGGTAAAGTCGGACTCGATGAGCCCGTCGAAAAATACCTGCCGTCGTTTAAAGGGCAAAAAGTCGCCACGCCCACGGGACCCGTCCCTGCCCCGCGGCCAGTCACCGTGCGCGACCTCCTCACACACACGAGCGGCCTGTCCGCGGCATCGCTGACGGCAGCCAACCAACCCGTCGATACCATCCCGCTCGCCGCGATGGTCGACCACTCTGGCCGCACCCCACTCATCTCCGCCCCGGGCGCCAAGTGGGCCTACAGTAACACGGGCATCAACGCGCTCGGTCGCATCATCGAAGTCGTCAGCGGCCAGCCCTATGCGGACTTCGTGCAGAAACGTTTTTTTGATCCGCTAGACATGAACAGCACCAGCTTCTGGCCTGACGACACCCTGCAGGCGAGCCTAGCGACGCCGTATCGCAAGGACAAGGCCACCGGCAAACTCATCCCCGCGGGCAACAGCCGCTTCAGCAACCCACTACAAAATCGCGCACGCACAGCGCTACCAGCCGGCGGACTCTTCTCGACCGCCAATGATTTGGCGCAGCTCTGCCAGATGATCCTGCGCGGCGGCGAACTGGACGGTCACCGCTTCCTTCGTCCCGAGACGCTCAAACTAATGACGACGAACCAGCTCGGCGAGATGCCCAAAGTGAGCTTTGCAGAGGGCATGCGCATGGGCCTTGGCTTCCACGTCGTCGGCACCCCTGTCGGCGTCACCGAGAGCCTTTCCCCCGGTAGTTTCGGCCACGGTGGCGCCTATGGTACCCAAGCCTGGATCGACCCCGTCCGTCGCCAAGCCTACGTCCTCCTGATCCAGCGCACCGACCTCGCGAACTCCGATGGCTCCGAGATTCGCCGAGAGTTCCAAAAGACCGCCGTAGAGGCCTTTAAGTAAGCCTAAATTATAGCAATTGAAGTCGGCCACGAACCTTAAGAAAGATTAAGACGGAGAAGGTTGCCAACGACTGGTGTTCACAAAGTCTGGATACTTCTCCAATGATTAAATCCGCCCTCCTACTCGCCGGCCTCTTGAGTTGCGCCGTCCTCTCGGCCGCCGACGCTAAAAAGCCTAACGTCTTGTTCATCGCCGTCGATGACCTGCGGCCCGAGGTCAACGCATCAGGAAGCAACCTGATCAAGACCCCGAACCTCGATCGCATCGCCGCCCGTGGCACCACGTTCGATCGCGCCTATTGCCAGCAGGCCGTGTGCAGCCCCTCACGCACGTCGCTCATGACCGGACGACGTCCCGACGCCACGCGCGTCTGGGATCTAGAGACACACTTCCGTAAGGCACTGCCCGAGGCCGTCACCGTCGCCGCCTATTTCAAAAGTCACGGCTACCACAGCCAAGCCATGGGCAAGATCTTCCATGGCGGCTTCGACGACGCCCCCAGCTGGTCCGTGCCGTGGGAAACCCCCAAGGCACCGGCGTACGCTTCCGAGGCCGCGCTCAAGATGGTTTCCGATCCGGCGAACATCGACAAGAAGGGTCGCGCCCGCGGTCCAGCGGTCGAGTCGGCCGACGTCCCCGACGACACCTACACGGACGGCAAGACGGCCCGTCTGGCGGTCGCCACCCTCGCCAAACTCAAAGCGAAGGGTCAGCCCTTCTTCCTCGCCGTCGGCATGTCCAAGCCGCACCTGCCCTTCGTTTCGCCCAAGAAATACTGGGACCTCTACAACCCCAAGGACATCTATGTCCCGGCCTTCCAGAAGCTGCCCGCTGGCACCCCGGAGTTCGTCGGCCACAACAACAGCGAGCTCAAGAGCTACGCCGACATCGCGAACGACGGGGCGATTGATGAGGCCACTGCCCGTCGTCTTCGCCACGGCTACTACGCCGCCATCAGCTACATGGACGCTCAGGTTGGACTCATCCTCGATGCGCTCGAGAAAGAAGGCCTGGCCGAGAACACCGTCATCGTCCTATGGGGCGACCATGGCTGGCAGCTGGGTGAACACGGCCTCTGGCACAAGCACACTAACTTCGAAGTCTCTGCCCGAGCACCGCTCCTGATCAGCATGCCCGGACAGAAGGCCGCCGGCCGAAAGAGCGCCTCGCTCGCTGAGTTCATCGATATCTACCCCACCCTCGCCGACGTGTGCGGCCTGCCCAAGCCCAAGGACATCGAAGGCGTCAGCCTCCGTCCCATCCTCAACGACGCCGAAGCCAAGGTCCGTCCGGTGGCGATTAGCCAGTACCCTCGCAGCGACGCTGGTAAGAGTCTCATGGGCTATAGCATCCGCGACGATCGCTGGCGCCTAACCCTCTGGCGCGACCGAGCCGCCAACACCATCCACGCGACCGAACTCTACGACGAAGTCAACGACCCGCACGAGACCGTCAATGTGGCGACCAAGGCTGAGCACGCCGAAGTCATCGCACGTCTAAGCAAGCACCTACCCCCGCCCATCGCACCCGCGACCGCGGAGAACACCGCAGACAAGGCAAGCCAAAGCAAGAAAGCCAAAGCCAAGGCCGCAGAACCGGCCGCCCCCAAGGCCGCAGAAGCCAACGACCGCGGCCCAATGTTCGACCGACGCGACGTGAACAAGGATGGTAAGCTCTCCAAAGAAGAGTTCATGGATAAGCAGAAAGATCCGGCTCAGGCTGCCGAGAACTACCTTAAGTTCGACAAGGACAAGGACAGCTTCCTGACCAAGGAAGAGTTCGTCAAGATGGGCAAATAAGCCCGCCTACCTCTCCACAAAAGGCGGTCCGCAAGGCCCGCCTTTTTTATGCCTTCCTCCCAGCAGCATCTGCCCTAGCCTAATCGCCTCCATGTCCGCCCTCTTCCGTTCGCTCGCCCTGCTCTGCGGCTTCACCTTGGCCGCAGGCCAGAGTATCCCGGCGCAGATCGACGTCGACGCCACCAAGCCCGGTCTGGCGATTCCCGCGGACTTCCTGGGTATCAGCTATGAGAAGAACGCGCTCGTCGAGCCGCACTTCAAGCCATCCAACAGCGTCCTCATCCAGCTCCACCGCAATCTTGGTGCGGGCACGTTGCGCCTCGGCGGCAACAAAGTCGAACTCACGCGCTGGCAGGCTGACGCTCCGGCGACTTTGGACAAGGCGACCGGACTGGCAGTGATTGGCCACACCACGTTGGACAATTTTTACGGCTTCCTGAAAGCCACGGAGTGGAAATGCCTCCATGGTATCAACCTCTCCGGTAACCAGCCCGACTCATCCGCCGACGAAGCCGCCTATGCGCTCAAGGTTGGCGGTACCTCCATCTTGGCCATCGAACTTGGTAACGAACCCAATCTTTATACCAACCACGACCTCCGAAAGAAGGGCTACGACTGCCCGACTTATCTCCCCGAGGTCACCGCGGCCATCAAGGTCATCCGCGCCCGCAATCCCGGCATCATCCTCGCCGGTCCGGCCACCGCGCGCCGCCCCGATCATTGGTTCGAAGACGCCGTCGCTGGACTCAAAGGTCAGCTCCAAATCGGCACATCCCATCTATATGCTCTCTCCGGTGGCTCCACCAATCCCAAGTCGGCCAATTTCCCCAGCATCGAAAATCTCCTGCTCCCGGCCACCATGGCGAAGGACGTCACGATGGTGGACGAACACCTCGCCGCCGCGAAGGCCGCCGGCATGCGCTACCGGCTCGCCGAGTTCAATTCCGTCTCCAACGGTGGCCGCACTGGCGTCAGCGACACTTTTGTCTCCGCACTCTGGGCCACTGACTTCCTCTTCTCCGTCGCCGCCCACGGCGCCGACGGGGTCAACTTCCACTGTAACCTCAAGCCTGGCAGCTACTCGCCGATCTCGGCCGTCAAAGGCGAAACCCGTTACACAGTGCATCCGCTCTATTACGCGATGCTCCTATTCCATGACGCCGGCCAAGGACGTCTCCTGCCAACGAAGGTGCAATCCACTGCCAACCTTGTGGCCCACGCGACGCTGGATGACAGCGGCAAGGTACGCGTCGTGCTGGTGAACAAGGACCTCACCCAAGAAGTCGTGGCCACCGTTCAGGTCGGGGCACGCTTTCGCGCTGGCTCTGTCCAACGGTTGACGGCCCCACAGGCGTCGTCGAAAGACGGCGTCACCTATGCGAATACGGCGGTGGCAGCGGACGGTCGCTGGCAGCGCACCTTGGCCACGGAAAAAGCCGTGGCGGTCCATGACGGTCGAGCGACGGTGAGTTTACCCGCCGCCAGCGCCATGGTCTTGACGATCACTGAATAAGCGACGGAACGACCAAGCCGGACTGATGGGCTAGCCCCTTGACCTAAGAACACCTTCGCTACAGACCCCTTCCGTGCGTATCTTTCTCTGGACGCTTTATATCTTCCGAGCAGCCGCCTTGCTGGGAGCGGCGGCGTTTAGCGTCTACGGTTTCATGGCTGCTGGCGAGCCAGGCACCTCAGGCTACTGGCGGCTGGCCTACGCAATGGTGTTCGTCCTTTGCCTTGGGCTCCTTTGGGTCCTCGCACGCTCGTTCCAAGCCTTTCGGCGGGCCTAGCGGGTCTTTGGCCAATTTTGAGGTAAAGAAGCCTAAGTCCGGTTGACGGACTGGGGATTATTCCTGATGTTAACGCATCCCCATGCGACTCCCCTTGTCCTGCCTAGCCCTGCTGCTGGCCGCGTCCCTGCCCGTCTTCGCCGCTGATCCACCCGCCCCGGCCAAGAAGGCCCCCGCCAAAACCACTGCCAAGAAAGCCGGCGCGACCGGTGCGGCCATCGGCGAGAATAAAGCCACCCCCGTTGACCGCATCAAAGTCCCCGCTGGCTTCCGAGTTGAGCTACTCTATTCGGTGCCGAACTCGGAGCAAGGCTCCTGGGTCGCACTCTGCACCGACAGTAAGGGCCGGATCTACGCGAGTGACCAATACGGTGCACTCTACCGCTTCCCTGCCCCCGGGGCCGGCCAACCGCTCAAGGCCACTGACGTCCAGAAACTAGCCGTCAGCATCCGCGGCATCAACGGCATGGTCTTCGCCTTCGGCGCGCTCTACGTGGGCGTGAACGACTACGAAAAGAAGATCCCCAGCGGCGTCTACCGCCTCAGCGACACTAACGGCGACGACGCCCTCGACAAGGTGGAACTCCTCCGCGAAATCCAAGCCAGCGGCGACCACGGTGTCCACGCCATCGTCCCGACCCCCGACGGCAAGGCCCTCTATCTCATCACGGGCAATAACGCCGTGAAGCCCGAAACCGCCGCCAACTCTCCGGTGCCGACGGTTTGGGGCGATGACCATCTTCTGCCCCGCATGCCCGATGGCCGTGGCCACAACCGCCACGTGCTCGCTCCCGGCGGAATCATCTACCGCTTCACCCCCGATGGTAAAGAATTCAAGGTCTTCGCCTCGGGCTTCCGTAATATCTACGGCGGTGCCGTAAATAAGGATGGCGAGCTTTTCACATACGACGCGGATATGGAGTACGACTTCAACACCCCGTGGTATCGCCCGACGCGCATCAACCACGTCGTGAGCGGGGGCGAATACGGCTGGCGTAATGGCGCTGGCAAGTACCCCGAGTTCTACCCCGACAACCTACCGGCCACCCTTAACATCGGACCCGGCTCACCGACGGGCATGACCTTCGGCTATGGCGCGAAGTTCCCAGCCAAGTACCAGCAGGCCCTCTACGCCCTTGACTGGAGCTGGGGCAAAATCTACGCGGTCCACCTCGCACCTAAGGGCGCCAGCTATACTGCCACCAAGGAAGAATTCGTGACCGGCGGCCCCCTGCCCGTCACCGACGCCTTCATCCACCCGAAAGATGGCGCGATGTATTTCGCCATCGGCGGCCGCAAGGTGCAGTCCGGCCTCTACCGCGTTAGTTATATCGGCAAGGAAAGCACCGCTGGTGTCGATGTGCTCACGCGCCCGACCGACGAAGCCAAACTCCGCCAGCAGCTCGAAGCCTACCACGGCGTCCAAGACCCCAAGTCCATCGACCTCGCTTGGCCGCACCTGAATAGCGCCGACCGTAATATCCGCTGGGCCGCCCGCACCGTGCTCGAACACCAACCGTTGGCGCAATGGCAGGGTCGCGCCCTGAAAGAAACCGATGCGGCCCGTTCACTCGAAGCCCTCCTCGCGGTCGCCCGCGTCGGTGCCCAGTGCCCGAACCAGAGTCCCCGCGCCGCTAAGCCCGACCGACAAACCGGCGTCCCCGTGATAGTGGCCCAACCGACCTCCGCCGAGGTCGCCACACGCGACGGAGTGCTCGACGCCCTGCTCCGCCTCGACTGGGCCAAGCTCACTAACGACCAACGCATTGCGTGGGTCCGCATCTCGCAAATCGTGTTGCACCGCTACGGCACGCCTGACGCGGCCCGCGTTCAGCAAATCGTCGGACGTCTCGACCCGGCCTTCCCTGCGAATAACTTCGAACTGAACTGGGTCCTCTGCGAGACGCTAGCCTTCCTCCAGGCCCCGAATACGGCAGCCAAGGGCATGGCGCTCATCGCCAACGCCGAAAGCCAAGAGCCACAGATGGAATACGCTCGCAGCCTCCGCTTCCTGAAGGCCGGCTGGACCCCTGCCCTGCGCCAAGCCCAGTTGAACTGGTTCCTCCAAGCTGCCAACTACCGTGGCGGCTCGAGCTTCACCCAGTTCATCCAATTCATCCGGAATGACTCACTCGCGACCTTCACCGACGCCGAGAAACAGCAGCACGCCGCACTCATCGCCCAAAAGGCCGTCGTTAAGTCTCCGATTGAGAACGCCGGTGCCATGTTCGCTGGACGTACGCCCAAGGCTTGGACGCTGGCAGAACTCGACGCCGCGGTCGGTACCGGCCTAAAGGACCGTAACTTCGACACCGGCCGCAAGGCCTTCGCCGCCGCGGCCTGCTTCACGTGCCACCGCTTCGGCAACGCGGGCGGCATGACGGGTCCCGACCTCACCCTCTCCGGGGGCCGCTACAGCCCGCATGACTTCCTCGACCAGATCATCAACCCCAGCAAGGAAATCAACGAACAGTTCGCCCCGATTATCGTGACCAAGAACAACGGCGACACCCTCACCGGCGTCATCGTCAACCTGAATGGTGACACTGTCGTCGTGAACACGGATCTCTCCGACCCCGACCAACGCGTCAACGTCGACCGCAAGGAAGTGAAGAGCATCGAGCGCAGCGCAATCTCCCCGATGCCGCCGATGCTCCTCAGCATGCTCACGCAGGACGAAATCCTTGACCTCGTGGCCTACGTCCTGAGCGGTGGCGACAAAGAAAAGCCCGTCTTTAAGAAAGCTGCGAAGTAAGCCATGAAGCAGTTGAAGATTGCCGCGCTCTGCGTGGCCTACGGGATCACGGACCTCTACCTGGTGTTAGGCTGGATGGCGAGCGGCCAACCTCAGCGGGTGTCACTCTGGAATAAGCTCTACGGTCCGCTGACCTTTGACCTCAGCCCGAACCCCGAAGGCTACGGACTGGCCCTGCTGCTGCTCTCGGGCCTCGCGACCATTGTCTTTATGGTCGTGATTGTCCGCATGGCCCGTCCAGCGGCACCAGCGACGACGGAGGCCAATCCCTTCACGAAGGCGTCCTAAGGGAACTCAGAGCGCCTTCCGCAGGGCGGCGATGGCCGCAGCCTGACGGGCCTGGACGATGGCTTGAGCTTTGCCCACTTTGGCGAGGGACGCCGCGCGGTCTTTGGCCATCGTTAAGACGGCGGGAACGATGCCTGGCAGCTGCGTCTCATCGTCGAGGTCAAAGAGCCACTCCCCAAGGCCGATGTCTTTCCACATCGTGCCTTTAGACGTCTGTTCGGCCCAGCGGCAGACGATGGCGGGGACGCCATTACCGATGCACATGATCGGCGAATGCATCTCGTTACCAAAGAGCCCGGCGCTGCGGACGTAGACCGAGAGCGCTTCGTCGGTGAGCCAATAGTCGGGGCGCCAAACCACGCGCGGCTTCACGTCGTCGGGCAAGCGATCGAACAGCACTTCCTTCCCTAAGGTCATCTGCGTGCGGTCTTCGGGGCAGATGAGCACCTTGAGCTTCGTCTGGCGAACGACCTCGATGATGGCAGCACGCAGTTGGGCGTGGTCATGTTCCTTGAGCTCATCGTTACGCTTCTGCTTCACCGGGTCGAAGGGTATACCCGTCTTAATCAACCAATAGGGCGTGGAGCGGTACCGAGGGATACAGCAAAGAAAACCGCCGACCTCTAACTGGTTAGCCTGCAGGAAAGCCGTTGCCTTGGCGTCATCGCGAAGGTCCGTGGCGAAAGCGCCATCGGGCGCTAAGCCCATCAAGGGACACTTCACGCCAGAGGAGATGGCGACGGCGTGCGAGACGCCATCGCGGAAGAAGACGAACTGAGCACCATTCAGGACTTCGATGGTCGCAGGGGTCGGTTTACCTTGGGTAATACCGAGCACGCCATAGGGCTTGGACCCGAGCTGACGCCAGCGGACAACGTCTTTTTCGGCGACGAGGGAAGGCCCTGAACCATGCAGGAGAAAATCGTGATCCGCATAGGCCTGGGCGACGTCGATCTTTCCAGGGACGAGGATACGGAGTTTTGGGAAGCGGCGCTGCAGCATCTCCCCCACCCCATTATCCACACTCCCAGGCCATAAGGTAATTTCCGCTTCGGGTAGGTGCTTCTCCAGCAAGGCCAACATACCCGGCGTATGCGCGATATCACCGATATTCACAGTCTGCCAGGAGGAGCGCAGCAGGATACGCGGGGCGCGGCCGGGGGCGGCGGCGCGCAGGGCTACCGCGAGAGCCAGCGTGGCAGAAGCCCCAAAGAAATGTCGGCGGTCCATCTGGCTTACTTCGTATAGGGCTGTGTGATCGGGCCCTTCTCTGCCGCCTGCACGCGTTCGTCGACCTTCTTGCGGATGTCGGCCTTCGCCGTCGTCAGGCGTTCCGGCCAGACAAATTTCGGGGCCGTCGACGGGTCGTAGCCCGCCATGTGGCCCGTCAGCCGGGTGGTCGGCTTGGTATACTTTAGTTCGGTGTCACCAAAGACCTCGCGGCACATCGCGGCCAAGCCGGGGTCGTATTCCAGCAACTGTGTGCGCAGGTGCACGTGGTTGTGGTCGTGGTCGTTGACGCGGTTGTTATCGAACCACGACTGGACGCCTTCGGCAAAGTATTCACTGTGATTGGTCGCAGCATACTTCCCCTTCCACAGGCCCTTGGCCATGGCGGCTTGGTAAGTTGCCTTGAGGCGACGGTCAAAGGTCGGGTCAACCTTCAGCATGCCGCGCAGGTGGATATTGTGCGCGAACTCATGGATGAAGATGTTCTCGGAAGCGTAAGGGTCGCCAGGGAACGCCAACATATTCTCTTCCGCACAAGAACAGACGGGGTCAGTCTGCGAGCCGCCGAGTCCACGGGCGCGGGCGTCCCAGTAATCCTTCGGCTTGAAGCCAGCGTATTCAGGAACATCGGTGGTAAACTCCGCCCGCCCCATGATGATGACCCGCGAGCCGTTCGCGATCATCGCTGTGCGGACATCTGGGCGCTTGGCCAACATGAGGTTAGCTAGGTAAGCGGTCTCCTTGAGGGCGTAGTCGTTGACGGCACCGGAGGCCACAATCGGCAAACCTTGGGCACTGATGTATTTTTTGTAAAACGGCGGCAGCTTTAGTTCAGCGGGCGGGGCCGTGACGTCGCCGATGGGGTCGGCGGCTTGGCTGGTAATCGCCAGCAGGCAGAGGAATAGGCGTAGTTTCATTTTGCGGATTTTTCGCTAAACTTGGCGTCGGCCGGGGCTTCGAGTAAGTCGCCCTTCCGGAGTTCGAGGAAGCGCTCGCGCATCTCCTTAAGCTTTTCAGGGAAGCGGGCGGAACACTCGTCCTGCTCGAAGGGGTCTTTGGTAAGGTTGAAGAGTTCTGCCTTCCCTTGGGGGTTGGTATGCGGGGCGATGAGTTTCCAGTCGCCATAAAAGACAGCCGAACGCTGGTAGTGGGGAATATAGATGGTCCGCGGCGCGGGCGTCGCATCGGCACCGGTCAAGACGGCCCAACGGTCGAGGCCATCTAACTTTGCATCCGCAGGGACGGAAGCTCCCGTCAGGCGAGCCAACGTCGGCAGCCAGTCCGCCACATGCATCGGGTGGCTATTCTTGCCGGCGGGCAGGTGACCCGGCCAGCTGACAAACGCGTTGACGCGCATCCCTCCCTCATACGGCGTATTCTTCCAGCCGCGGAGGGGGGCATTCGTGGTCACGGCCGGACTCCCCTTGGTCTTGCCGACATAGGGATTGCCGCTGCTTTCGATTCCACCGTTGTCCGAGGTGAAGATGATCACCGTGTTCTCGAGCTGCCCCGAGGCCTTGAGGGCGTCGTAGAACTCGCCCACCTTAGCATCCAGTTGCGTCACAAAGGCGGCGTAGCGACGAATGGAGTCATCCTTGGCGGGGTCGGCATGGAACTGCACGCCTTCGTAGGCCTTGAAATACTCTTTCGGGGCGTCGATCGGGGTATGCACCGCGCCGAACGGGACGTAAGCAAACCACGGCCCTTTCTTCTCAAGGATGACGCGCTTGGCGTCGGCAGCGATCAGTTCCGTGGCGTTGCCTTCCTCCTTCAGCAGCACGTCGTTACGATTCCACGTATCCTCCAAGATACCCGACCGATACTTGTGTGTCCACGGGTCGACGGCGCCCGAGAGGAAGCCATACGACTGGTCGAACCCATACTGGCGGGGTCCCCAAGCAAACTTGCCACCCAGATGCCACTTGCCCGAGATGGATGTGCGATAGCCTACGGACTTTAACGCCGAGGCCAGCGTGTAGGTCCCCTCGGGGAAAGCGCGCATGTTCGTCGGACCGAGCACATGGGGACCGAAGCGGCTCGTCCAGCGACCTGAGAGCAAAGCCGTGCGGGTCGGGGTGCACACGGGTTGCACATAATGACGATCCAGCTCCACCGAAGTCTTAAGAATCTCTGCCATCCGCGGCGTGGCAAACTTCCCGCCATGCCAACTGACGTCGGCCCAGCCCATGTCATCTGCGACGATGAGCAACACGTTCGGACGGACTGGCGGAGTGGCCGCTGCGACGAACGAGACGACACCGAGGCAGGCGGCGAGGAGACGGAGGGTCTTCATGGGGATGCTTTCTTGTAGCACCTCCCTGCCCTGAAGCAATCTTCAGACAGGCCTACTTAGCCTGCGCGACGCTACGCTTCGGTAGTTTGGCTAGGTAGGCCGACTCCGCCGCCTTCACCTTAGCCCGCTGGGGCTCGACCTGCGGAGAGAGGTCCGCAATCGTGCGGGCCAGCTCGACGAGGTTCTTCGCGCGGTCGGGCACTTCCTTGGTCGCGGCGGCGAGGGCCTTCTGGGCGCCCAGCCACTTGGCCTTGGCTTCGTCCAGCGTCTTGGCAGCCGCTACGATAGCCTGCTTCTTCGCTTCCGCCGGCCGAGCCGCTTCGGCTAAACGAGCCTTGGCCGTTACGGTCGCTTGCTGCAGCGGGGCTAAGGCCGCTTGGGCTTGATTGACGGCTGCTTGATGCGGGGCGAGCTTGGCGATGTAAGCCTTCTCGACGGCCGCCGGCGCCGCTACTTTCAGTGCATATTCCTTTTGCTGAGCCAAACGAACCTTCGCTTGCTCAACTAATTCAGCTTGATCGGGACCCAACTGTTTTCCCTTTTCGGCGAGGACCGCCCGGGCCGCATCAACCTTGGCGACATCATCTGCCACCAAGGAGCCTGCCTGGGTAACGGCGATAACGGCCGCGAA
>Ga0209442_1000212_pt1 | contig 35769 bp, 45 predicted proteins | sample LauGreSBDMM110DD_2_FD_187565 | JGI IMG/M metagenome (GOLD analysis project Ga0209442, IMG submission 187565) | Freshwater lake microbial communities from Lake Michigan, USA - Sp13.BD.MM110.DD (SPAdes) (version 2) | ecosystem: Environmental > Aquatic > Freshwater > Lake | place: Lake Michigan...
ACTACTGATACTTTAACCAATAAGACTCTCTCATCTGCAGTTTTAACTGGTACTCTTACAGCTGGCGGTGGGGTAGGAACAAATGGACAGGTTTTACAATCTACTGGTACTGGTGTTCAATGGGCAACTGCTGCTGCAGGTGGAGCATCTGCATGGTTAGCAAAAACTGCTAATTTTACAGCAGTTGCTGGTGATAGACTTATAGCTAATACTTCTGGTGGAGCATTTACTATAACTTTACCAGCATCTCCAACTGTTGGTCAACAAGTTAGTGTTATTGATGGTGGTAATTGGAGTTCAATAAATTTAACTATTGCTAGAAATGGATCAACTATTAAATCATCTGCTAGTGATTTAACACTCAATATCGGTGGTATTATGGTAGATTTTATCTATAGTGGTTCTACTTGGTTAGTCTTCTCTGTTGCCCAAGCTGAAGATCTATTTACTGCACTTACGATTGCGTTAGATTAATAATATAAATAAGAGATAAACAATAGAGGTAAATAATGGCAGTTTCTTCAAGAGCAGGATTAAAACAATATGCACTACGTGCGCTTGGTGCGCCTGTGGTGGAGATCAACGTAGATGACGATCAATTAGAAGATCGTCTTGACGAAGCTATAGAGCATTGGGCAAAGTATCACTATGAAGGTGTAGAACAAATTTATATGAAAGCACAGATACGTGCTTCAGAAATTGTTTTAACTTCTAGTGTTGCTGCAAATTATCAGCTTTCAGAAAAAATCACTGGTGCTACATCTGGTGCTACTGCAAAAGTAACCAAAGAAACTAGTCGTACATCTACTGGTACATTATTATTAGTTAAAGATATTGTCGGTACATTTACAGTAGGAGAAGTTATAACTGGTGCTGTTTCTGGTCAAACTGGTACAACATCTAGTATAACTTTAAGAGAATACGATAAACGATACGTTGAAGTTCCTGATGCAGTTTATGGCGTAACAAAAATATTAGCCATGGGTCAAGCGTCTAGTTCTAAAAACATATTTGATTTACAGTATCAATTACGTTTAAATGACCTTTATGATTTAACTTCTACTTCTCTAATATATTATAAAACTGTTATGAGTCATTTGGCACTATTAGATTTAGAGTTAAATGGTCATACTCTTTTTAGATTTAATCGCAGAACAAACAGAATTCATTTAGATGTCAATTGGGAAACTGATATTATCTTAGGCGATTATATAATCGTGCAAGCATATCGTGCTTTAGATCCAAATGAGTTTACAAAAGTTTATAATGAGTCATGGTTAAAACACTATACCACAGCGTTGTTTAAAAAACAATGGGCTACAAATATTAAAAAGTTTTCTGGTTTGCAGCTTCCAGGTGGAGTGACAATAGATGGTGATAAACTTTATGACGAAGCCACTACAGAAATTAAAGAACTAGAAGACGACTTACAGAATAAATCTGCGCCACTCGATTTCTTCATAGGATAACATGTCAACAACTAATGTTTATTTTTCTCATGGTACGAGAAACGAACAATATTTACTAGAAGATTTAATTATCGAATCATTAAAGATTTATGGTAATGAGTTCTTTTATATTCCAAGAACATTAGTTTCTAAAGACAATATTCTTGGGGAAGATCGTTTGTCTCAATTTAAATCATCATTTCCAATTGAGATGTATTTTGAAAACGTAGATTCTCTTGCAGGTCAAGGTGCATTTATTCAAAAGTTTGGTTTAATGATGGAACAGTCAGCCACACTAGTATTGGCAAGACGTCGATGGGAACAATTAGTTGGTCGCTATGGTCAAACCACATTACCAAACCGCCCTAACGAAGGAGATTTAATTTACTTTCCACTAACTAAAGGGTTGTTTGAAATTAAATTTGTAACACATCAAGATCCATTTTATCAACTTGGTAAGCTGTACATTTATAAATTACAAGTTGAATTATTCCAGTATGCTTCTGAACTAATTGATACAGGTATTAATGAAATTGATGCGTTTGAATCACTTAAATCATATACGACTAATACAACAAGAAGTTCTTATGGTGAGGTTACTAGTATTGCTATAACTAATCAGGGATCTGGATATACATCTGTTCCTACTGTTGTGTTTACAAGTAATACTGGAAATAGTGCAGCAGGAACTGCAGTTCGAGGAACTGGTGCAACTGCTAATAAAATTATTCGTATTGATATAACTAATCCAGGAACTGCATATCAAACTCCTCCAGTAATTAGTTTTGTTGGTGGCGCTGGTGCAGGTGCTGCAGCTACTGCTACTATTAAAGCTAACATAGACAACGCTGCAGATTCTTTCGGTGATAACAATAAATTTAAGAAAGAATCTCTTAATGTCTTATTTGATGAAACAAATCCCTTTGGTGAGATAAACAATGCTTAATAGCAACGTATTCTATCATGGAACAATACGTAAGTGTATTGTAGCATTCGGCACTTTGTTTAGTAATATTTACATTGATCGTAAATCTGGCGATTCTGTCACAGGAACTACTATTCAAAGAGTACAAATTCCACTTGCATATGCACCAAAAGAAAAATGGATAGTTAGACTTGATGGTGATCCAGGTCTAGAAAATAATGTATATACGGTTCTACCAAGAATGTCTTTTGAAATTAATAGTTATTCATATGATTCAAGTCGTAAATTAAATCGCATGCAGCAAATTAAATGTGGTGACGCTACTCTTGGTATGGATACACTGTATACTCCAGTTCCGTATAACATTGATATTGCTTTGTATATTTTAACTAAAACACAAGAAGATGCACTTCAAATTCTAGAACAAATTTTACCAACATTCACTCCAGAATATACACTAGCAATTAATGCTGTGCCTGATATGAATATCATATTGGATTTACCGATTGTTTTAAATAGTGTAACTTCTTCGGATGAATATGACGGAGATTTTCAGACTCGCAGGTTTGTTACACATACTTTAAACTTTACATTAAAGACTAGTTTGTTTGGTGCTAAGGCTACTAAAAATGTTATTAGTGAAGTTATTGCTAACATTGGATTAAAAGAAGATTTTTCTAATCCAAACAGAGTTTTTACTGCACAAGGCGATGTTACTGATGCTACGGTTGACACCGAATCGTGGACAAGTAATTTTTAAATATGGCTGAAATTTATAATGCTAATTCGAACTTAAAAGCAGCTGGAGTTACTGTACAGTTTAGTCCTGAGGATGTAAAGGAGTACATGAAATGTGCAGCTGATCCGATATACTTTATCGAGACCTACTGCTATATTGTTACCTTAGATCATGGTCTGCAATTATTTAAATTGTATGATTGCCAAAAGAACAAATTAAATGTAATCCATAATAATCGTCGTGTGATTCTTATGGAAGGTCGTCAGCAAGGTAAGACAACTACTTCTGCAGCTTACATTCTTTGGTACACGATTTTTCAAGCCAACAAAACTGTGGCTATCCTTGCGAACAAAGCAACTGCTGCTCGTGAGGTTTTAGATCGTTATCAAACAATGTATGAGTTGCTACCAAAGTGGATGCAACAAGGTGTTACCACTTGGAACAAAGGTGACATTGAACTTGAAAATGGTTCAAAAGTATTTACTGCTGCAACAGGTAAATCTGGTATTCGTGGTAAGTCAGTAAACATGTTGTATGTTGACGAAGCTGCGATTATTCCAAACAATGTGGCAGAAGAATTCTTTACTTCAGTTTATCCTACAATTTCTGCTGGACAAACTACTAAGATTTTACTGTCTTCAACTCCGCTGGGTTATAATCACTTCTGGAAGTTTTGGACAGATGCTGAAAAAGGTAGAAATGGATTCATTAATCTATTCATACCTTACTGGGAAATTCCAGGTCGTGATGAAACGTGGGCTGCAGAACAAAAGGCACAGCTTGGTGAACTTAAATTTACTCAAGAGGTTCTTTGTAACTTCTTGGGTTCTTCTCTTACTTTAGTTCGTGCTGATACAATTTCTAAAATGAGTCCAGATACTATCATCTATCAAAAAGATGGATTAGATGTATATGTAAATCCACAAGCTGCTCATTCTTATGTTATGGTATGTGATGTTGCAAAGGGTGTTGGTGGTGATTACTCTGCATTTCAAGTTATTGATATTACAGAAGTACCTTATAGAATGGTTGCAAAATATAGAAACAATGAAATTAGTCCATTGCTATATCCAAATATTATATACAAAATTGGTAATGACTACAATCAAGCATGGGTTTTAATAGAGATTAATAGTTCTGAGCAGGTGGCTCATATTCTCTATTCAGAAATGGAATACGAAAACCTGTTGTTTGTAACAAGACACTCTCTTGGGCAAACAGTTTCTGGTGGTTTCGGTGGTGGTAAAACCCAGCTAGGTGTAGTAACTGATAAGAAAATTAAAAGAATTGGGTGCCATAACTTTAAGGCACTCGTTGAGGAAAACAAACTTATTATAAATGACGCTGATACGATCTCCGAAATCTCGACTTTTATTGAGAAAAAAGGGTCTTATGAAGCTGACGAAGGTTATCACGATGATTTAGTAATGCCTCTAGTTCTATTTGGATGGCTAACTACTAACTCGTATTTCAAAGACCTAAATAATGTTAATCTACGAAATATTATGTACGCTAAGCAGATGCAAGCGATCGAAGAAGAATTAACACCATTCGGGTTTTATGATGATGGTGGTCCAGAAAAGGCTCCACTAAACTTCTAGAAAATGTGTAAAACCTAAATAAAATGTAGACATGAATTTGTCTAAAAGTAAACTTATTAACAAGGAGAAATACAATGCCATTTCAACTATCTCCAGGCGTTGCAGTCGTAGAAAAAGATTTCACTTCTATCGTTCCAGCGGTATCATCATCAATTGGTGCTGCCGTAGGTGCGTTTTCATGGGGTCCAGTAATGGAACCAGTTACCGTTAGTTCAGAAAATGAGCTAACTACACGCTTTGGAAAACCAAACGATAGTAATTTTCAGTCTTTTTTCACAGCAGCAAACTTCCTGTCTTACACAAATAACTTACTATTAGTTCGTGCAGATGCTGGACATGTAAATTCTGTATCTGCCGCAACTGGTGGTGTTACCGCTATCACAGTGGGTACTGCTGGATCTGGCTATGTTTCTACTGCAGCTGCGCCAGCTGTTACCATAGCTGCACCAACTGTAACTGGTGGTGTACAAGCTACTGCTGTCGCTACTCTTTCTGGTGGTGCTATTTCTAGTATTGCAATCTCTGGTACTATGACTGGTTATTCTAGTGCTACAGTTACAATCACTGGTGGTGGTGGTACTGGTGCTACTGCAACTGCTACTGTTGCTGGTGGTGCGGTGACATCGATCACTATCGTTAATGGTGGTACTGGATTCACATCTACACCAACAGTTACTATTACTGGTAACGCTGGATCTGCAGGTGCTGTTGCAGGTGCTATAGTAATCTCAACTTCTACTATTACTGCTATTACAGTAGTTAATGCTGGTACTGGATATACTACTGCGCCAGCTATTACTGTTGCTGCTCCTCCTTCTGGAACTACTGCACTAGCAACATCAGCTGTTACTGCAACAATCGGTTTAAAAATTAGAAATGGATTAGACTATATTTCTAGCTATCTTGGTGGTGCTGGCATTGTAGGAGAGTGGGCTGCTAAGTATCCTGGATCTTTAGGTAACAGTTTAAAAGTTTCTATGGCAGATTCTGCCACTTTTGCTGCATGGACATATGCATCAGAGTTTACTGGTGCGCCAGGAACTTCTCCTTATGCATCTGATATCAATGCTTCTAATGATGAACTTCACATTATTGTTATCGATGAAGATGGACTTATTAGTGGAACCAAGGATACTATTTTAGAAAGATTTGCTTTTGTTTCTAAAGCATCTGATGCAAAAACTAGTGATGGTACTAATAATTTTTACAGAGATGTTATTAATTCTAGATCTTCTTGGATTTACTGGATGGATCACACAGTAACTGTTGCTGGTACTGGAGCCAACTGGGGAAGTGCTGCTACTGCAGCAACTGCATACAAATCTTTAACTGCAGTTGTTACTTTAAGTTTAATTGGTGGTACTGATGATTACGCATTGACTGATGGTGAAAAAATGGCTGCGTTTTCTTTGTTTGACAACGCTGAACAGTTTGATATTTCTTTAGTCATGTTAGGTAAAGCATCTACTACTGTTGCAAATCATGTAATTACTAATGTATGTGGCACTCGTTTAGACTGCGTAGCATTTGTTTCTCCAGAAGCAGTAGCAAATGGTGACATCATCGTTGGATCTACTTCTACAGAAATCGGATATATCACTGCTTACCGTGATGCACTTACAAGTTCTTCATACGCTGTGATGGATTCTGGATACAAATATCAGTACGATCGTTATAACGACAAGTATCGTTACATTGCACTAAATGCCGATATCGCTGGTCTATGTGCTCGTGCTGATTACACTAACGATCCTTGGTTCTCTCCAGGTGGTTTAAATCGTGGACAAATTAAGAATGTTGTACGCTTAGCTCTTAATCCAAACAAAACACAACGTGATACACTCTATAAAAAAGGTGTAAACCCAGTAGTTACATTCCCAGGAGAAGGTACTGTTCTATTCGGTGACAAGACATTGCTTGCTAAACCATCTGCTTTCGATCGTATTAACGTGCGTCGTTTGTTTATCGTTATGGAAAAAGCTATTGCAACTGCTGCTAAGTTCCAGTTGTTTGAATTCAATGATCCATTTACACGTGCACAGTTTAGAAGTTTGGTAGAACCATTCTTACGTGATGTCCAAGGTCGTCGTGGTATTACTGATTTCGTTGTTAAGTGCGATGAGTCTAACAACACAGGTCAAGTTATAGATGCAAACGAATTTGTTGCGGATATTTTTGTTAAGCCAAATCGTTCTATCAACTTTATAACTCTCAATTTCGTTGCTGCTCGTTCTGGAATTAACTTCACAGAAATCGGTGCGTAATTCTAAGATAAATAAGAAAGAACATAAGGAGATTTAAATGGCAAACATTGCTGATTTTAAGGCACAAATGGTTGGTGGCGGTGCACGCCCGAACCAATTTCGTGTTGAGTTAGTATTCCCATCATATGTTACACTTGGTCCAGTAGCTGGTCAGCGAGCACAATTTTTGTGTAAGTCTGCTCAGTTACCTGCATCAACTGTAGAAAATATTGGTGTGTTATATCGTGGTCGTCCAGTTAACTTTGCTGGCGAGCGCACTTTCCAACCATGGTCTGTTGCAATTTACAACGATACTACTTTTGGTATCCGTAATGCACTAGAGCAATGGTCAAATGGCGTACAGAATTACAATTCTACAAATGGTCGTGTTAACCCAACTGAATATCAAGTTGACTTAAACGTGCATCAATTAGATCGTAATGGCGCAATTATTAAAAGTTACAAGTTTGTTGACGCTTATCCAACTACAATTTCTGCAATTGCTTTGGATTATGAACAACAAAATGCAATTGAACTGTTTGACGTAGAGTTTACATACAACTTCTTTACATCTGCTACTGCTGGTGGTGGTGGATTTGGTGTTAATGTTTCTGTTGATACTCCAATTGGCAGTTTCCCAATTTAATAATTAACTGAAGGTTTTTACATTATGCAGCTTTTTGGCTTTGAAATAAAGCGTAACAAGGATCTAGATTTACCTAGTGTAGTTACGCCAAGTCCAATTGATTCAGGATCAACTGTAATAAACACTGGCGTGAATGCTGGTGGTTATTACGGTCTGGTTATGGATTTAGAAGGCACAATTAAAAACGAAAACGATTTAATTCGTCGTTATCGTGAGGTCTCACAATACTCTGATTGTGATGGTGCTATTGAAGATATTGTTAATGAAGCAATTATTGCTGATGAAGCAAAAAATTCAGTTGAATTAGACTTAGATGAATTAAAAGTTTCATCTGCAATTAAGACTAAGATTCGTGAAGAATTTAATACAGTATTAAAATTATTAAAGTTTGACGAAAGAGCACACGAAATCTTTCGCAGATGGTACATTGATGGTCGTGCATATTATCAAATTCTTATTGATGAACAAAATATCAAAGGTGGTATTGTAGAATTACGATATGTAGACCCACGTAAGATTCGTCGTATTAAAAATATTAAAACAGAACGATCACCACAAGGTGTTAATGTTGTCAAAGAAACTGAAGAATATTTTCTTTATAATGACAAAGGAATTACTGAGCAAACGACACAAGGTGTTAAGTTAGCCATTGACTCCGTGATTTACTGTCCATCAGGATATGTAGATCAAGATACTGGTATGGTGATGTCTTATCTTCATAAGGCAATTAAGCCAGTGAATCAATTAAAGATGATTGAAGATTCAGTTGTCATTTATCGTATTTCTCGTGCTCCTGAGCGCAGAATTTTTTATGTTGATGTAGGTAATTTACCTAAGTTAAAAGCAGAGCAGTATGTAACGGACATTATGAATAAGTTCCGTAATAAGATTGTTTATGATGCTACAACTGGTGAGACACGAGATGATCGTCGTCACTTATCAATGATGGAAGACTTCTGGATGCCACGTCGTGAAGGTGGCAAAGGTACTGAGATTACTACACTTCCAGGTGGTCAGAATTTAGGTGAGATACAAGATATTGAATATTTTCAAAATAAATTGTATCATTCACTGAACGTGCCAGTTTCTCGTTTGCAAGCGCAACAAGGTTTTAGTATTGGTCGCTCACAAGAAATTAGTCGTGATGAAGTTAAGTTTAATAAGTTTATTGTTAGACTACGTAGAAAATTTAGTCAATTGTTTTCTTCTGCACTTAGAGTACAATTGATTGCAAGAGGTATTATTCGTGCTGATGAATGGGACAATATGCGACCATTCTTTAAGTATGATTATTTAGAAGACAATCATTATTCTGAGTTAAAAGACGCTGAAATTTTAACTCAAAGATTAGCTGCATTACAGCAAATAGATCCATATGTTGGTAAATATTATTCTCAAACGTGGGTTCGTAAAAACATCCTTCGTTTAGATGAAGATGAAATAGAACAGATTGACAAAGAACTTGCGTCTGAACAAGAACTACAAGTCGGTCAGGCAGAAAAAGCAGGGATGTTAGATGGTGCGCAACAAGCTGCGACACAAAATTACATGATGCAAAATACTGAGCAACCTGAAGAGCAAGAACAACAGCCACAGGAAGATCAGCAAGCATCAGAAGAAGTCCAACCAGCTGCTAAAGTTAAACAGTTGAAAACTGGCACTTGGCCAAATTAATAGGAGAATATTATGAGTGAAACGACACAAAATTTAGTTCATGCAATTGCTTCTGGCGATGCGCTAGAAACCCAAAATACATTTGCTGCAGCGATGGCAGAAAAGTTATCTACTAGATTAGATACTATGCGTCAGTCAGTTGCACAGAATATGTTTTCAACACAAACAGATGATGAACCTACAGAAGAGTAATGCATTACTCCGAATTTACAAAATCTCTAAAACGATCTAATGTTGTTGAAAGCACTAGATCGTATCTTCAGTTAATCGAAAGAACTGAAGAAGGTAAGATTTTGATAAATGGTATTGAAACAGAATTTACAAGTTTAGAAGAAGCAAGACAATACATTAAACAAGATCATATTTCTCGCAAATTAGAAGAACAAGTATCAAAAGAACTATACGAAGAACTATCAGAGCATACGATCGCTAATATTATTAAAGAATATCACGATATTAAAGTTACCGATACACTAATAGAAAATTATATACAACTTGCTTCTTCTCATATGTTTAGTACAGATCCAGTTGTTCATGCCATCAGACAATTAAATAAACTTGATCGATTAGTTGAAGGTAAATTGCATTACGTTCTTAGTGATGAATCAATTGTAGCAATTGATGAGCGTACTCAATTACGCCTAAATAACTTATTACAGAATCAAACAGAAATTATAGGGTATATGAGAGAGTCAAAAGAAAACTTCTTTCACGTTCTTGAACAAATAGAGGAATAAAAATGGCAGTAGCTAAAACCATACTTAAAAATACAAACCTAGAAACAGTGGTTAAAGTTGCTGGTACTGCAGCTGCAACAACTATTTCTTTAGCAACAGATTGTTTAGCAACTACTCAAGCACTTGATGGTGCAACACAAACTGCTAACATTTTTGGTGTAACATGGACAGGTGCTATTGGTGGTATTATTAGTATCACTCGTAACTCAGTTGTTGTTATGACACTACAAGCTGATGCTGCTGGTACTTTAGAATTTGGTGGCCAAGCAATGATCCCAGAAACAGTCAACAATACATCTGATATCGTTGTTACTATTTCTGGAGCTCAAGCAGAGTGCTGGTTAAAAATTCGCAAAATTGGTGGATATGCAACTAAGGTTGAGACTGCCGTATTTGGTGCTTATGATAATCAATCAGTAGTTGGGAGCTAATCATGAGACTAATTAGAGAAGTTACCGAAAAAGTTAATCTAGTTACCGAAATTACTGAAGGTAAGGGTAAGGAATATTTTATTGAAGGTATCTTTCTTCAATCAGAAATTGTAAACCGCAACAATCGTATGTACCAAGAGAGTACAATGGATCGTGAAGTCGGTCGTTACATCAAAGAACAAGTTCAAAATAATCGTGCTTATGGTGAGTTAGGTCATCCAGATACACCATCTATTAATTTAGATCGTGTGTCACATTTAATTGTTTCTTTACATAAAGAAGGTACTAACTATATCGGCAAGGCAAAAATTCTTGAAACTCCAATGGGACAGATTGCTCGTGGTTTACTCGAGGGTGGTGCAAATCTTGGTGTTTCTAGTCGTGCTCTTGGATCTCTTAAGTCTAACGATAAAGGTATCCAAATTGTGCAAGACGATTTTATGCTGTCAACGGCAGCTGATATCGTAGCAGACCCTTCTGCTCCCGATGCTTATGTCAGAGGTATTATGGAGAGTAAAGAGTGGGTTTTTGTTGATGGAAAGTTTGTGGAACACCAAATTGAAGAGGTTAAATCTTTTATTAAGAAAACTTCTTCTAAGAATTTAGAGGAAGCTAAAATAATTGCTTTCCAACAGTTTTTGATGAAAATCAAATAATTATAAATAAACAATAGAACTATCCAGTTACAGGAGAAAACGATGTCAATTGAACAAAAAATCGCTGAAATCTTAGCAGAATCAAAAAAAGCACAACTCACCGAGCAGGTTGCTGATGAGAACGTGGAAGAAATTACCGAAGCTGAAGTAAATCCAGATAATGCACGTAACAACGTGGATAATGAAAAAGCAGCTGAAGGTGGTACTAGCAAGAAGCCAAACAAAGCTACTCAAAGTGCATCCGCACCAGAAGCAATGGCAGCTGGTATTAAAGAAGATATTGATGCGCTTATGAATGGTGAAGAACTTTCTGAAGAATTCAAACAGAAAGCAACTACTATTTACGAAGCTGCAGTTATGAATCGTGTTAAGCTAGAAGTAGCACGATTACAAGAAGAATTCAACAGCAAACTTGAAGAAGAAGTTGCTAAGAATGTAGAGGGTCTTGTTGAACAAGTTGATGGATACCTTGGCTACGTTGCCGAGCAGTGGATGAAAGATAATGAAATTGCCCTAGATCGTGGAATGAAGTCAGAAATTCTTGAGAGTTTCGTGTCTGGTATGAAAAATCTATTTGAAGAGCACTACATCGATGTTCCTGAAGAGCGTTTCGATGTGCTTGGCGAAATGGAAAATAAGATTGAAGAACTTGAAGCAAAACTTAATGAACAAGTTGCGACAAACATCGAGATGTCTAAAACTATCTCTGAACAAAGTCGTGCTGAAATCGTTAAAAATATCAGTGAAGGTTTAACCAGCACTGAAGTAGAAAAGTTTAACAGTCTTGTTGAAGAACTTTCATATGATGGCGCAGAATCTTTTGAAACTAAAGTAAAGACTATCCGTGAAAGCTATTTCACAACAAAAACAACTACTGTTAAATCAGTTGTTACAGATGCTCCAGTAGAGAATTTGACAGAAGAAAACAAGCCAAAACTTGATTCAACTATGTCAGCTTATCTAACAGCACTCAACAAAAACAAATAAGGAAAATAAAATGACTACTCGTCAAGATTTAGTAAAAAAATGGGCACCGATTCTTGAGTCGGACGCTGCATCCCCAATTAAAAATAATTACATCAAAGAAGTAACTGCGGTTCTTCTAGAAAACCAAGAAATCGAAATGCGTCGTGGTCGTGAAGCCATGGGCGAATTGAACGAAGCTGCTCCAGCTAACGCTGTTGGTTCTTATGGTGACGCTGGCGGTTTCGCTAAGTTTGATCCAGTCTTGATCAGCTTGGTTCGTCGTTCAATGCCACAGTTGATTGCATATGATGTTGCTGGTGTTCAACCAATGACTCAGCCAACTGGTCTAATCTTCGCAATGAAGTCACGTTACTCTACTCAAGGTGGTACTGAAGCGTTGTTCAACGAAGCAGATACTGACTTTACTGGTACTGGTACTCACTCTGGTGTTTATGACTTTGCTGGTTCTGAAACTACTGGTTCTGGTCTAGCAACTGCTGACGCTGAGCGTCTAGGTCAAGGCGGTCAAGGTGATGGTTCTTTCGGTGCTATGGCTTTCTCTATCGAAAAGACTTCTGTAACTGCAAAGACTCGTGCTTTGAAGGCAGAATACTCTATCGAATTAGCACAAGACATGAAGTCTGTTCATGGTCTTGACGCTGAAGGTGAACTAAGCAACATTCTTTCTACTGAGATCCTTGCTGAAATCAATCGTGAAGTTATTCGTACAATCTACAAAACAGCAAAACCTGGTGCTGCTGTTGGTACTACTGCTGCTGGTACTTTCGACTTAGATACTGATTCTAATGGTCGTTGGTCTGTTGAAAAATTCAAAGGTCTAATGTTCCAAATCGAACGTGAAGCCAATGCAATCGGTCAACAAACTCGTCGTGGTCGTGGTAACTTCATCATCACTTCAGCTGACGTAGCGTCTGCTTTAGCGATGGCTGGTGTTCTAGATTACACTCCTGCCCTACAAGGTAATAGCTCAATGAACATTGATGACACAAGCACTACTTTTGCTGGTGTTCTAAATGGCAAGTACAAAGTATATGTTGATCCATATACTGCTAACGTGTCAGCTACTCAGTTCTTCGTTGTTGGCTACAAAGGTCAGTCAGCGTTTGATGCTGGTTTGTTCTATTGCCCATACGTGCCTCTACAAATGGTTCGTGCAGTTGATCCTAACAGCTTCCAGCCAAAAATTGGCTTCAAGACTCGTTACGGTCTAGTTGCTAACCCATTCGTTTCATTGGATGGTACTGGTGGTTTGACTGCTAACGAAAACTACTACTACCGTCGTGTTAAGGTTACTAACTTGATGTAATCCATCGAGTTGGCTACGAAGCCGACAAAGAAGCGGTAATTTAAAAGAGGATCTTCGGATCCTCTTTTTTTATTCCTAAATATTAGTATGACAATTAATCAAAAGAGATACCATGGCTAGTACAATCACATGTCCATTTCCAGCAAACATAAATCCATTATCACCTAATGGTTTCATGTTTAATATTCAGAAATTGCCAGACCTGTCTTTCTTTTGCCAATCAGTAAACCTTCCAGGAATTACTCTTGGTGAACCAGAGTTCGGTACACCATTCGCAAAAATACCAATTCCAGGTGAAACATTAACATATGATCAATTGACTGTACAATTTTTAGTTGATGAACAAATGGCAAACTATACATCAATATATAATTGGATTGTTGCATTAGGATTCCCAGAAAGTTATGACCAGTATATTGATTTTAGCGAAGATGACACTACTAATTATAGTGAATTAGCAAAAAACTATTCTGATGCTACATTGCAAATACTAACTGGCAATAATAATGTAGTAAAAACTGTAAGATTTATCGACATGTTTCCTATTGGATTAGACTCATTACAATTTTCAGGTACTAATAACGATGTTCAATACTTAATCGGTAATGCAACATTTCGTTATGGTCTGTATAAATTCTTGTAAATCAAATTTGATTTTTTTGTAAGATTGCTGTATAATAACAGTAATCTAAATTTTGAGGTTATTATGAATATTGAACAATTGCAAGAAGAGTGGGATAAAGACTGCGAGATTGATGACAACTATCTCGGTGAAACAACCACAGCAACTCCCAAGTTACATGCCAAGTATTTAAAACTACTTGTCAATGTCAAACTAAAACACACCAAATATCAATCAGACTACAACATGCTTCGGAAGAATAAATTCCGATTGTATCGTGGTGAACTCTCACGTGATGAATTAACTAATCTTGGTTGGGAACAATGGCAAGGTGTTAAGCCACTAAAGAATGAGATGGATGAATTTCTCTCAGGTGACATCGAACTAAATACATCAAGAGTCAAGATTGATTATCTTGAAACAATGATTTATTTTCTTGAATCTGTTCTTGGCCAAATCAAAGCCAGAGACTGGCAGATTAAAACTGCAGTTGAATGGAAGAAATTCTTAGCTGGTATGTAATGATAAAAATTGAGAAGTTAGACGAAGTTTATGTTAGAGTTTTTAGTGATGGTTCTGTTGAACAAGAACTTGCTGACTTCTTTACGTATGAATATCCAGGTGCAAGATTCACACCACAATTCAGAGCAAGACTCTGGGATGGAAAAGTTCGTTTATATGATCAAGTTAGAAAGACACTCTACGTAGGATTAGTTTCTTATGTTGAAGAGTTTGCCACTCGCAATGGGTATGGCATTGAATACGTAACTCCTATATTCCATCAAAACAATATCACACATCAGATTGTAGAAGACTATGCTAAGTCACTTGATCCTCATGGTCGTGGTAAACCAATCGAAATCAGAGACTATCAAATTGAAGCAGTAAAGACTGCTCTCGATCAAGAGCGCACACTGCTATTATCTCCCACAGCGTCAGGAAAGTCATTTATAATTTATACCACGATGCGTTGGCATATTGCACACGATCGTAAATGTATCATTATAGTTCCAACGACTTCACTTGTTGAACAGTTGTTCACTGACTTTGAAGACTACTCATCTGCCAATGGTTTTAATGTTGATGGTTCTTGCCAAAAATTATATGCAGGATTCACTAAACAGTTTACCAAAGATGTTTTGATTACAACGTGGCAGTCTGTATACTTACAACCCAAATCTTGGTTTGCTCAGTTTAATGTAATCTTTGGAGATGAAGCACACCAGTTCAAAGCAAAATCCTTAACAACAGTTATGGAAAAGATGGATAAGATTCGTTATCGTATTGGTACAACAGGAACACTTGATAACAAAAAAGTTCATCGTTTAGTTCTTGAGGGTATGTTTGGTCCAGTGCATAAAGTTACTACTACCAAAGCGTTGATGGACTCAGGAAGACTCACCACCCTAAATATAATGTGTGTGATGTTAAAGTACAATGAAGAAATTCGTAAAGCACAAAAGAATAATACTTACCAAGAAGAGATGGACTTTCTTGTAAGTAATGAAAAGCGAAATAAGTTTATTCGTAATCTTGCAGTTAACTGTGAAGGCAATACCTTAGTGCTTTTTCAGTTTGTTGAAAAGCATGGTAAGATTTTATATGAATTAATAAAGAACAAGGTGCATGAAAATCGCAAAGTGTTCTTTGTTTACGGAGGAACTGATACTACAGATCGTGAAGCAATTCGTCACATTACAGAAGGAGAAAGTGATGCCATCATTATTGCTAGTTTTGGTACTTTTAGTACTGGAATTAATATTCCATCGTTAGAAAATGTTATTTTTGCATCACCATCAAAAAGCAAGATCCGTAACTTACAAAGTATTGGTCGTGGACTAAGATTGAAAGATGGTAAAACTAAATGCAATCTGTTTGATCTTGCCGATGATTTACATTGGAAGTCTTGGAAAAATCATACTTTAAATCATGCAGCAGAAAGATACAAAACTTATGCTGAAGAAGAATTTAAAGTTAAAATAGTAGAGGTGGATCTATGTTAGATGACAACGAACTTTATGTTGTAATGAAACTCACTTCAGGTGAGCAAGTAATGGCTGTCCTCAAAGAAGAGGATGATGAGCATGTACTTCTTGAATCACCAATGTGTGTTAGAACTATTCCTGTCTTAGAAACACAACGTGAGCATATAACGATACATCCTCTGTGCCAATTTTCAGATGATACTACTTTTGTAATTTCTAAACGAGACATTATGTTTGTTAAGAAGTTGCACTATCTATTCGTGCCTCACTATCAACGCATTGTTGCAGAACATGAGAAACTTTCTTTCATAACAAACAATGGTAAGAAAGAAGAAACAATCTGGGAAGATGAAGTAGATACACAAGAAGCAAAGAGAAGATCCTCTATGTTAGAAGACTTAGCTAAAACTCCTAAAGATGAAGAAGAGGAAAGAAGATACAGAGTATTCATCGAAGGAAACGATACAATTAACTAATACGTCACGATCAACCCTAACACAGTGATTATGTCCTAAGACAAATAAAAAAGCAAATATAAATTGTAATGAAATAAAACTTGTCTTTTTAACGATCTTGTTGTATACTTATGAATAACTTGAACTAAATGAGGAAACGGTATGTATGGCACAATATGTAAATAACGCTGACTTTTTAGCAGCTATCGTTGAGATGCGAGCTAAGAAAAAGGAAGCTGAGGAAAAAGGCTTACCGAAACCACAAGTAAGTAATTACGTTGGTGAATGCATTCTTAAGATAGCAACTCATCTTTCTTATAAACCCAACTTTATTAATTATTCCTATCGTGATGAAATGATATCTGATGGCATTGAAAACTGCCTTCAATATATTGATAACTTCGATCCCACCAAATCCAATAATCCATTTGCATATTTTACACAGATTATCTGGTATGCATTTCTGCGAAGGATTGCCAAAGAAAAGAAACAATCTTATATTAAAGGTAAGATGATTCAGAACATGCCCTTTGAGATGTTCGAACTTCAAGAGCAAGATGAGACAGGTGAATTTAATAATGCTTATTTAGATTTTATGCAGCAGAATCATACATTCGATGATTTCATTGGACGTAAGAAAGAAAGGGCTGCAAAGAAAAAGATGGAAAATACATTGAACAGTTTTTTGGATGATGAAGATGACACAGGACATAAGACAGTGGATACGTGATTTACAAGCAGGGCATGATATAGTGAGAAGATCTTTTCCCGCACTAGCAAGAAGTACAAAAAGTAGAAACAGAAAAAGAGGTAAAAGACTTCTTAGAAAGTATACTTGGGATGCGTTTGATAACCAATTTGATTTGAATGAAATTATGGATGATAAGAAAATATTTTTAGGTGTTTCTGATTTCGAAGACTTAGTCACAGTAGAAATTATGAAGCGTCGTGTTGATGCAAAACTATCAACAGTACAACGAGAAACAACTGTTCTTTGCGATCGTCAACGATGGTCTAAGTGGGCAGAAGAGCAATACAAAGATTGTTTGTTTGTTCAAAGTAATTCCTCAACTGGATTTATTATTGAAGAAGATACAAACAACTTTATCAAATTTGATGTAAACTCTAATTCAACCACTGTTCGTGCATTTGGTGATGCTGAATTTGCAGAACACATGATTGAAATTGTTGAATCTAATTTTGATGTTGTGACATCTTATATCGAATGGATCTATAGTTCTGATGGTGGTTCTGTTAATGTTCCATTGAATCGTGATCGTCTTCCAACTGAAGAAATGTATCCATTCCTTGATGGCGAATCCCTTGGCGATTACTACGATCGTTACATGGAATCTTCTGCCAACATTCTCCTACTAATTGGACCTCCAGGAACTGGCAAGACTACATTCATTCGTGGTCTGCTTGCGCACCGCAACTGCTCTGCAATCGTAACATACGATGCTGGCATTCTTGAGAAAGATGGTTTCTTTGCAAAGTTTATTGAGGATGATGCCGAAGTTATGGTTCTTGAAGACAGCGATGCTTTCTTGAAATCTCGTAGCGATGGCAATACAATGATGCACCGATTCTTAAATGTTGGTGATGGTCTTGTGACAACCAAAGGTAAGAAGATGATCTTCTCTACTAATCTTCCAAGCATTCGTGACATTGACTCTGCTCTTATCCGTCCAGGTCGTTGTTTCGACATTGTTACATTTGATGTTCTTAATGCAGATGCTGCTAAGTCTCTTGCAAAGAAACTGAAAGTTAAATTACCAGAAGTGAAAGATACTTACTCTATTGCAGAAGTGTTCAATCAACAATCTGACAATACCAAAAAGTCCAGCGCAAATAGAAAGGTAGGTTTTCTTTGAAGGTAGCCATTATTACTGATCAGCACTTTGGTGCTCGCAATGATAGTATTGCATTCTTAGATTTCTTTGAAAAATTTTATGAAAATACTTTATTTCCTACTATTGATTCTGCTGGCATTGATACCGTACTTATTCTTGGCGACACATTTGATAGACGCAAGTATATAAACTTCTACGCACTTGATCGTGCAAAGAAAATGTTCTTTGACAAGTTAGAAGAACGTGGTATTCGTGTTCATATGTTAGCTGGTAATCACGACACATACTATAAAAATACTAATGAAGTAAACTCTCCAGATTTACTTTTAGTTGAATACGGTAACATTGATGTTATATCCAAAGCAGAAACAATCGTTATTGATGGAACATCTATCTGTATGATTCCATGGATTTGCTCAGACAACTATCAAGAAACATTGGATCATATTAAAAACACTAAAGCTGAAATTTGCATGGGGCATCTTGAGATCGCTGGCTTTGCAATGTATAGAGGAATGGAATCACATGATGGTTTGGCTAAAGAAACTTTCGAAAAGTTTGATTTGGTTTTTTCTGGGCACTATCACCATAGGAGTAGTGATCAGCATATTCATTATCTCGGAAATCCGTATGAACTTACATGGCAGGACTATAACGATCCCAGAGGATTCCATCTGTTTGATCTCGATACAAGAGAACTCGAATTCTTTTGCAATCCTTATCGAATGTTTGAACGAATCGAATACAACGATAAAGACCAAGAACCAATCGATCTTGATTTAATTGAACTTGAAAAGAAGTACGTAAAGTTAATAGTTGTAAACAAAACTGACTTTTATAAATTTGACAAATTCATTCAGAAGTTGTATAATAAAGGTTGTCATGAAATCAAAATTATTGAAGACATGTCAGAGTTTCAAGATGGTGAAATAAATGAAGAGATTAATTTAGAAGATACAGTTTCTGTTCTGTCTAATTATATTGAGTCAATTGAAACTGATGTTGACAAAGAGCAAATCAAAACTTACATGAGAACACTGTACACTGAAGCGATTAATATTGAGGTTGTTTAATGATTGTTTTTAAATCGGTAACTTGGAAAAACTTTCTTTCAACTGGTAACTCACCTAATAAAGTTTTATTAAATAGATCTCAAACTACTCTTATCATTGGTAAGAATGGTGAGGGGAAAAGCACAATCTTAGATGCATTGTGCTTTTCGTTATTTGGCAAGCCATTCCGTAATATTAACAAAGGGCAACTTGTAAACTCTATCAATGGTAAGGGTTGCTCTGTTGAGATTGAATTTGATATCAATGGTAAAGAGTATAAGATCATTCGTGGTATCAAACCAAATGTATTTGAGATCTGGCAAGATGGTGAGATGATTAACCAAGATGCTGCATCAAGAGACTATCAAAAAATTCTTGAACAACAGATTCTTAAATTAAATTACAAGACATTCACTCAAGTAGTTATCCTTGGATCTGCATCATTTGTTCCATTCATGCAGTTACCAACAAGTCAAAGAAGAGAAGTTATTGAAGACATCCTTGACATTCGTATTTTCTCTACAATGAATTCATTGTTGAAGGAAAGGATACAGGAAACAAAAGATGATATTACCAAAATCGAAAACGAAATCTCTACTGCGAAAACAAAAGTTGATTCGCAAACACAAATCATCAAAACTATTTCCGAAGCAAAGACTAGTGCCATCGAAAGTATCGGAGCAAAAATTTCTGTTAACACTACTGAGATTTTATCATGTGAGAGCCAGATCGAATTTATCCTTTCGGAGATCAATACTCTTAAAGCAAGCATCAATGACAAGGAAACTATATCTGAAGACATTGACAAAGCCAAATCAATCCGTAGTAAGTTGCTTCAGAAAATCGAAACTTGTGAGCACAACACAGAGTTTTTTAGCGAACATGATGTTTGTCCATCGTGTAGCCAAGATATCCCAGAAGAATACAAAGAGGGTATTATCAAAGATCTTAATGAGAAACTGTTGGACAACAACACAAAGATTACTGAACTCGAAACCATACTCACTAACCTTAATGCGAAACTATTGCAAATTAACGAAGTGGTTGATCAAATCACCGACAAGAACATTGAGTTATCTACAAGAAACAGTACGATCACCTTACTCAACAAACAAGTCCGTGAACTTGAAGCTGAGACCCAAAGGGTTAAATCTGACACAACTAACATCGATGAGGAGAAGGGTAAGTTAAAAGATCTAGCCAAAGAAGCAATTAGTAAGATCAGTCAAAAAACTCAACTCCAAGAACAAAGAAATCTGGAAGATGTTGCCAATATCTTATTAAAGGACACTGGCATTAAGACAGCAATCATTCGTGAGTATCTTCCAATCATGAATAAGCTGATCAATAAGTATCTCCAAGCAATGGATGCTTACATTCACTTTGAATTAGATGAAGCATTCAACGAATCAGTTAAGTCTAGATTTAGAGATGACTTCACATATGCGTCTTTCTCTGAAGGTGAGAAGATGCGTATCGACCTATCAATCCTATTCACATGGAGACAGATTGCAAAGATGAAGAACTCAGTGAACACAAACCTGTTGTTACTTGATGAGATCTTTGATTCATCTTTGGATACAGCTGGCACTGATTACTTCTTGAATTTGATGAATCAGTTTGGAGAGAACACAAACATCTTCGTCATCTCTCACAAAGGTGATCAACTGTTTGATAAGTTTAGATCTGTAATTAAGTTCGAAAAGCGAAACGATTTTTCCATTATTGCAACTTAGTAAGTAGTCACTCTCCTTGCAAGCCCTGTCTCTACAAGGGCTAGAATAACCTTACCAAGTGTAGGGTTATTTCATTTAGTGCTTGTCTTTAATTGTCGATTGCTGTATAATAGTCGTATATTATGGAGATTGCTATGGAAAATCAATGGAGTGGTTTTGATGACTTTGAGTTAGCATGCTTGTGTCATGGTTATGGTATCGAAGAAGAATGTGTATTTGAAGGCATCCTTCCTGTGAAATTGGCTAATCGTGCAAAGATCGAAGCACTGTTGACTGAATTCGAATTTGAATTGGCATTTGGAGAATAAATAATGGAAATGAAAGCAACTGATCTCTCCGCAAGACTGCTGGCAACTGAAAACCTTTCAGTGATTCGTGCCAGAACTCGCACTGCATCTTTTGACATCAAGAGTCGTATCCTGACTCTGCCGATGTGGAAAGATATGACTCCCGAAATTGAAGATATGTTGGTTGGACACGAAGTGGGTCATGCCCTTTACACTAACGATGACTATCTTGCACCACTACGGGATACCCCTAAGTTACACTCATACATGAATGTCCTAGAAGATGTTCGTATCGAGAAACTTATCAAACGCAAGTATCCAGGATTGCGCAAGCGCATGAACGAAGGTTACAAGCAACTCAATGATCGTGACTTCTTTGGCACAAAACAAGTGCAAGACTTTGACGAACTGTTACTCATTGACAAAATCAATCTTTACTTTAAAGCTGGATTCCAGTGTGGTGTTACATTCACACCTGATGAAAAGACATTTGTGAATCGTGCTGAACGCACTGAAACAGTCGATGAAATTATTGAATTGGCAAACGACATCTATGCATACTCAAAACAGCAAGCTGAAGAGCGCAAACAGAATGTACAATTTGAAGAACAAGATGAAGAAGATGCTGAAGAAGGTGACGACGAAGACGAAGATCCAGACTATGGCGACTTTGATATTGAAAATGATGAAGATGACTTCGAAGAACAAGATGCTAAAGACGAAGATCTAAAACCAGCCAAGAAGAATAAATCATCTGCTCTTCAAAATGACGACAGGTCTGATGAGGGTGATGACTTAGAATCTAAAACAGAAAGAGCATTCCAAAATAAATTGGAAGACTTAGCTGATGATTCTACCGAATACAAATATTGGAAATTTGATACAGATTATTTCCGTGATCCAGTTATCGGTTACAAACAAATTCTCAATGAAACTAAATCACCTGAGAAATGGGCAGTTGACAATCCAGAAACGACAGACTGGCGCACTCGCAATATGAGTGAAGAACAACGAAATGCTTTCTACTCATCAGAAGATTCAGATTTTGTTCAATTCAAAACCGAATCTATTCGTACTGTGAATTATCTCGTAAAAGAATTCGAGATGAAGAAGTCTGCTCAACTTCACAAGCGTGCAATGGTATCAAAAATTGGTTCATTGGACATGAAGAAAGTTTATGCATACAAGTTGCAAGACGATCTGTTCAAGCGTATCACTTCTTTGCCACAAGGTAAGAATCATGGTATGGTTCTTCTTGTTGATTGGTCTGGTTCAATGACTGACGTATTGAAAGATACCATGAAGCAAGTCATCAACTTGGCTATGTTCTGTAATCGTGTTCAGATTCCATATCGTGTGTTTGCATTCACTACTGATTATACATACAATACCACAGTGGCAGATGCTGAAAAACAATATGCTTGGAGAAGTGCAAAAAGAGGATCAACCGATTTGATTGACTGTGCTGACAGATTCAACTTGTTAGAATTTTTCAATAACAAAATGACTACAAGTGAATTCAATTCAATGGCTCGTCGTGTCCTTGACCCTCGTTTCTTTTGGAATGATGGCTATAACACTGGTGGAACTCCACTTAACGAAGCATTGGTATACTGCTATGCTACATTGGGTAAGTTTATTAAGAACAACAACATCGAGAAAACTACTTTCATCACTCTTACTGATGGTGAGGGTGGAACATTGGGCACATACGCTGGTGGTCGTTTTGATGAAACTCGCACAGAGATTGTTAACAATGCTTACAAACGAATCAAGATTAAGCACTTTATTAAAGATGAAGTTACACAAAAGACTTATGAAATTGGTCGCCTTTCTGGTAATCAAACTGAGATGATTCTTCGAATGATTAAAGATCGTTACAATATTTCGATGGTTGGATTTCACATCTGTGCTAATCGTGGTCGTGATTTGCGTAGTGTTGCACAATCAAACTTACCAGATTACAATGGAGACATCTACGCATTGATTGAAACTTGGAAGAAAGAATTTAGAACAAATGGTTTTGCGTCGGTGAAAAATACTGGTCGTGATGAGTTGTTTTTGATTCCACAATCTTCAACCAAGATTCAAGAAGGTGAGATGGATGTGAAAGCAGATGCAAATGCAAAAGCGATTGCAAAGAATTTCGGCAAATTCTTGAATGTAAAGAGGACTTCCCGAATCCTGCTCAACCGATTCGTTGGATTAGTAGCGTAAGTTGTTGATTTTACAAGGCAAAATAAGTGTTGACTTTTATTGCGCCCTGTAGTATAATAGTTGTATGAATTTGTGAAAGTGTATTTTTATTATGGAGAATGTGATGGCAAAAACTGATAACCAGTTCCGTGATTCGTTTGAATCAAAGATGAAAGAAATGTACCCTGACACTGCAACCAAAGGCACTGTCAGTCGTCCAGAACTTTTGAGTGTTATGAAAACACTAAAGACAGAGAAGTATCCTCTGTGGCTTATGAAAAATAAAGTTGGTCGTGGTTTGTATGCTATTGATGGCACTGGAAACCAGATTGTTGGAAACACTGCATTGAAAGCACAACCTGTGAAGCAAGAATCATTTAAGGTGGATTACTCTGATATCTCAGCATTGATTCCCCAGAAAGATCCTAACTTTGTTCCATTCGGTAACTACACTGATTTGGAAAACATCATCAAGTCTGGTATCTTTTATCCTGCTTACATTTCTGGTCCAACTGGGAATGGCAAGTCAACCATGGTTGAACAAATTTGTGCCAAGCACAAGCGTCCGCTGATTCGTGTTAACCTTAACATGATGACTGACGAAGAACAACTTATCGGTTCCAAGACATTGGAAGATGGTAATGTGGAGATTGTCGAGGGTCCAGTTTTGATTGCAATGCGCAGTGGTACTGCACTTTTGCTAGACGAAATTGATGCAGGTTCAGCGAATACTTTGCTTTGCTTGCAACCAATTCTTGAGGGTAAGCCATACTACTTCAAACTCAAGAACGAGATGATTGTTCCAGCTGAAGGATTCAACATCTTTGCCACTGCCAATACTAAGGGTAAGGGTAGTGACGATGGTCGTTATATTGGTACCAATGTTTTGAACGAAGCATTCTTGGAGCGATTCGCTGTTACATTCGAACAGGAATACCCAAATGCAAAAATCGAAGTTAAGATTATCAAGAATCTCATGGAAACTTATGGCTGTCTAGATGCCGAGTTTGCAGAGACACTCGTGAAGTGGGCTGAAGCAATTCGTCGCACTTTCGAGGATGGTGGTGTGGATGAAACTATTACGACTCGTCGTATGATCCATATTGTTCGTGCCTTTGCGATTTTCAAGAATCAGCAGAAAGCAGTTGAGTTGTGTTGCAATCGTTTCGATGCTGCAACAAAAGCTGCATTCATTGACTTGTTCGATAAGGTGTCAAACCCACAACCTGAAGTAGTCGCTACAGTTGCAGAGACTCCAAAGGTGGACGACGAGATTCCCTTCTAAATGCAAGACTCTAGCAATCCCCTGCAACTTGTAGGGTTATTGCAAAAAGAACTTGCCTTTAATTCGGAAGTGTAGTATAATAGTATCTGTTAGTTAGAATTTTTTGTGAAACTTTAAAAGGAATATATTATGTTGAAATTTGCAAACTTGTCTTTGTCTCAAAAGCGTTTTGTTGTGGCTGTTCTTGAGTCCAACAAGCAGTATAAGAAAACCGCTCAGATTACTCTGAAGGAATGTGCTGCAATTTATTACACTATTCGTGACCAGCGTACTGGTGCGAAAGGTGAAAAGATTGGATACCCTAACTGGTTGTTCAATAAAAACAAAGTCGAACGTGGTGTTTACCAGTTGCCGATTCCTACTGATGCTGAGTTGTCTGCTTATGCCAAAGAATTGGCTGACAAGAATACTCCTAAAGTAGTTAAGGCTAAAGCCAAAGTTGCGAAACTTGCCAAGGCTAAGACTGTTAAAGTTGCAGCACCTGCTAAGACTGCTGTGCAGAAAGAAGACAAGATGGAAATGTCTCGTCTTCAAAAGATCATCGATGACTCAGTAGATGTTGATTCAGATACTGAAGACTTCAATGCGATCCTGCGTGAGAATGGAATCTCAGTTTAAATACTAAATTATCTTTCGTCTGGGGATTTGCCATCACCCAGACGATTTTTTTCATTTGATGGCTGTTAATTGGAGTTATATTATATGTCTAAACAAGACTTGTTGCTGAAGCACCTTTCCGTTGGTAAAGCATTTACTGCTAAACAAATCAAAGCATCGTTTGGTATTGCACATCCTGCAAGCACCATTCGTAACTTGCGTGAGCAAGGCTACTGTGTTTACTCAAACCCAGCAGTTGTAAATGGTGCTGAAGTTGTTAAGTACCGTATCGGTAAGCCAACTCGTGCTATGGTTGCCCTTGCTGCAGCTGTGCGTGGTTCTGCTGCATTCACTGGTCGTTCAGCCTAAGTGATTTAATAATGGGCATTCTTCGGAGTGTCCATTAGTTATTTCATTTGGAGAAAATATGGCAACCAAAGAAGATATCAAGAAGTCACAAAATGCCACCACAGGTGGTCGTAAATTTGATGGTGGTAAACTACAATATGGTTTACTGCCACCACTTGCATTAAAAGCTACTGTAGAAATTCTAACATTTGGCGCAGAGAAATATGAGCCAGATAATTGGAAGAATGTTCCTGACTCAAAACGTAGATACTTTGACGCTATGCAAAGACATCTTTGGGCATGGAAAGAGGGAGAACAAGATGATCCCGAGACTGGCAAAAACCACTTGGCACATGCAATGTGTTGCTTAATGTTTTTGTATGAGCATGATGTAAAGTATTCTAAAGGAGATATTTAATGGATAGTTTAGTTTATCGTTCAGCCACTGCTATTAATGCAGCAATGGGTAGGGTTTATCTCTACATGTTTTATGCTGTTGTTGCTTCTTTTGTAACTGCAGGTTTAGTTACATCTACCCCTGCTCTAATGGCGTTTTTCTTTACAGGTATTATGAAGTGGGTAACGATATTTTCCCCACTGGTTTTTATTTTGGTATTATCGTTTGGTATCGAGAAACTGAATAAACAGCAGGCACTTCTTGCTCTTGTCGGCTTTGCTGTTGTTTGGGGTATTAGTATGGCAGCAGTGTTTGCTGTTTATACCACAGCAAGTATTGTGTCTGCATTTATGGGGGCTAGTATTTTATTTGCCGTAATGTCTTTCTATGGTTACTTTACTAAGAAAGATTTGACTAGTCTCGGGCAATTTATGTTCATCGGACTAATCGCCATTGTCATCGCAAGCATTGTCAATATTTTTATTGGTAGTAGCGTTGGTGCTATGGTTATTTCAGCGTTGGCTATTATCATCTTTCTTGGATTGACTGCCTATGATACACAGAACATTAGGAACTTAGTTTCTTATGACACTAGCGATGGTAAGAACGAAGTGATTGGTGCTTTAAGTTTGTATATGAATTTAATCAATATTTTCTTAGCACTGTTACAGTTGTTCGGTAATAAAGAAGACTAACAAAAGTAATATCAAAATAAATTTGCCAAATGCCTCGTTTTGAGGTATAATGTTTTATACATAGTAATGTACAATTTGAAAAAGGAAACCTAATGAAATTATCTAAAGAAACCGTATCCCTTATTAAGAATTTTGCTGGTATCAACAGCAATCTTTTACTTAAGAATGGAAACAAACTAGCAACTATCAGTGCACAAAAGAATGTGATGGCTGATGCAACAACTACAGAGTCGTTTCCCGACTTTGCCATCTATGACTTGAATGAGTTTCTGGGTGCGATGTCTTTATTTGACGATCCTGAATTGGAATTTCAAGACAAGTATGTTTCTATCAAACAAGGTAACATGAACATCAAGTTCTTTGCTGCAGACCCATCTGTTTTGGTAGCACCACAAAAGGCAATCACATTCCCAGATGCAGAGATTAACTTTAATATGTCTGCAACAATGTTGGATATGATTAAGAAAACTTCTTCAGTCCTTCGTGCTGCTGATGTATCAATCGTTGGTGATGGTAGCAAAGTTACTGCTGTTGTTGGAGATAAAAAGAATGCCACTGGTAACTCTTACAGTGAAACAATTGGTGACACTGATAAAGTATTTAAAGTAAACTTGAAAGTAGAAAACTTAAAGATGCTTCCAGGAGATTATCAAGTGTCAATCTCAAGCAAGAAAATTTCTCGTTTCAAAGCACCAAACATCGACTTAGTTTACTATGTCGCAGTAGAAGCAGATTCTACATTTGAATTTTGATTTTGGAGAGAGTATAATTACTCTCTTCTTTTTATTATGGAGTTATTATGATTGATTCACGTGAAGACCAATTCTTGTGGGTAGAAAAGTATCGTCCACAGAAGATTGATGACTGTGTGCTACCACAAGCACTTAAAGATACATTCAAACAATACATCACACAAGGCGAACTGCCCTCATTCTTATTCTCAGGAACAGCAGGTGTAGGTAAGACCACAGTAGCAAAAGCACTATGTAACGAGATCGGTGCTGAGTATATTCTTGTTAACGGATCTGATGAAGGTCGTTCAATTGATGTTCTAAGAACTACACTTAAAGGATTTGCTTCTACGGTATCTCTTACTGATGCCAAGAAAGTCGTTATCGTTGATGAAGCAGACTACATGAATGCTCAATCAGTTCAACCTGCATTGAGATCATTCATTGAAGAATTCTCTGGCAACTGTCGCTTTATCTTCACATGTAACTTTAAGAATCGTATTATTGAACCACTCCACAGTCGTTGTTCTGTGGTTGAGTTTAAGATTGATTCCAAAGACAAGCAGGAGATCGCTGCAACCTTCTTCAAGCGAGCAGTATCAATCTTAAAACAAGAGCAGATTGAATTTGATCCTAAAGTTGTTGCCGAACTAATCACTAAACACTTTCCAGATTACCGTAGAATTCTAAATGAACTTCAACGATACTCTGTATCAGGTAAGATTGATTCTGGCATCCTTGTCAATATGTCTGAGGAATCATTTAAGGGTTTGATTAAACTTCTTAAAGATAAAGACTTTAACGAAGTCCGTAAGTGGGTTTCTAAGAACTCGGACTCAGATACTACCTCACTATTCCGTGAACTATACGATAGTGCTGCAAATACGATCGAACCAAACAGTGTTCCACAAATGGTTCTTATTCTTGCAGACTACCAGTATAAAGCAGCATTTGTTGCTGACCATGAGCTAAATATTATGGCAGCACTCACTGAGATTATGGCTCAGTGTAAATTCAAATGAGGCTACCATGGAAATCTTTATTTTAGTAATAACATTTTTAATTGGTATTAATTTAGGTTGGAATGCTCGTGAAATGTATGCTAGGCATATAACAGAATCGATACTATCTAAATTTGAACAATTACAAGACGGAACTATAGAACAAGATGTAATTTACATTACAATAGAACTAGATAGCGGTATGTTCTATGCTTATCATAAAGAAAGCAGTGTTTTTATTACACAAGCAAATACACGTGAAAAATTAGAAAAACAACTTGCTGAATTGTTTCCAGATAAAAGATTTGGATGTACTCCAAAAAACTTAAAAGAATGTGGGTTTATTAAATGAGCCCATTCGACTTTATCAATGCAATTAATCTAAGTAAAAAGAATCTGTTCGAGGATCCACAAGCTAATAAAAACTACGACGCATTTATTGTTAATAGAGGACTGAGTTATTTTCCAGATACAGTTTTGTATGCAAATGAGATGAACCGTAACTCAAGCATACCAAAAGACTGGCAGTTTACATTTCTCCTAAATACTATACCAAAGAAAAAGCGATTCTCAAAATGGCATAAAAAAGATGCTGCTTCTGAATCTATTATTCTTATAAAAGAATACTTTGGATATTCATCAGAAAAGGCACTAGAAGCATTGAGCCTTCTTTCCGATGACCAGTTAGTTATGATAAAAGAAAAATTATATAAAGGTGGAAAATAATGACTGTCGAATTGATTTATTACGACTGGAATCCTGACTCTATGCTTGAAGTTATCTTGCCAGAACCAGATAACTTCTTAAAGATTCGTGAGACCCTAACACGTATTGGTATTGCTTCTAGAAAAGAAAACAAGTTATATCAATCTTGCCATATCTTGCATAAGCAAGGTAGGTACTTCATCGTTCACTTTAAAGAACTATTTGCTTTAGATGGAAAAGAATCTAACATAACATCTAATGACATTGAGCGCAGAAATACTGTTACAGGATTATTGCAAGATTGGGGTCTGCTAAAGATTATAGATAATACAAAGGCAGAACAAAAGGTCTCTTTGTCACAGATTAAAATTGTGGCATATAAAGAGAAAGAAGATTGGGAATTAGTTCCTAAATATAACATTGGCAAGAAAATTGTCACTAAATAATTTTACATTAATTTTGGAGAAATAAATGATTATCAAACTTGAGTTGAGTATCGAAGAAGTAAACACTGTATTGCGTGTATTGGGCAAGCATCCCTTTGAGGAAGTTGTTACATTGATTGGCAAAATCAAACAACAAGGTGACCCACAAGCACAAGCACTAGCTGACGCAACACCTGCAGCTACTGACGCTACAGTATAAATAGAATTGGCTTCACCTTAGGACCGCTAAGAAACGAAGCGTTATAAAGCGGACATGACGCACGATGTCGCTGGAATCGTAACCAGCATTTTAATACGGCTCTCATCAATTTGCCTTCGGGGAATTGCTTGAGAGTTTTTCTAACTCGCTTAATAGGAGCAAAACAATGTTGAATAACATTAACACAGCCATCGATTCTTTCCAAGGAATCAAATCTAAATTCGTTGAGACCTGCGTCAAAAACGAAGAACTAAAAAAGCCACTCAATCAATTTATTGAAGCCCAGTCTTCTTTTGCAAAGATTGTTGCTAAAGCACATGTAGACTTTTATACGTCTCTTGGTCTTTCAGCTTACACATTCGATGCTAAAAAAGCATTTGCTAAACAATAAGGAGATTGATATGACAAACTTAGCATTATTTGGTCCAGGATTCAAGGACTTTGATCGTTTCTTTGTTGGATTCGAAGAGCCAATGGCTCGCATGCATAAGATGCATGAAGACTTTACCAAGAACATTCCAAACTATCCACCATACAACATCATCAAGCATGATGAAAATCATTACACCATTGAGTTGGCTGTAGCTGGTTTTGGTCAGCAAGACATTGATATCGAGATGGAAGATGGTAAGTTAGTTGTTCGTGGTAACATTAAAGCTGACGATACTCCAGATAACTTCTTGTTCCGTGGAATCGCTAATCGTGCTTTCACTCGTGCCTTTGCTATCGATGACCACATCGAAGTTAAAGACGCTGAGATGTTCAATGGTATGCTTAAGATCTTCTTGGAGCGTTTGATTCCAGAAGAAAAGAAACCAAAGAAGATTCAAGTAAAGTCTCGCAAGGGTAAAGAATTATTGCAGGAGGATGCTTATGATAAAGCTGCTGAAACTCTTTAAGAATACTATCTTTGATTTGGCTGAAGGAATTAAAACATTCAGAACTTACAAAGTAGGTAAGATTAAGTAATCATAGCAAGTAGGGAGAGTTTCGACTCTCCCTAAATATTTGTTATGATGAAAGCAAAACTAACACCAAACCTAATATCTTTCTTTCTGGTTCGCAGAGGGAATTGGATGCTCAAGGTATCCGTGTATAAGAATAAACAAATTTTAGTTTTTATGCAACATGTATATGATATGGATAAAATTATTATGCAATATTTTCACGATCAAAACGAAGCAGCAAATTTTATTGAACAACTTATAGAAGAATAAATTATGAGTTACATATCACCTTATCTTTATAAGGTAATGATAGATGATCCATATATGTCATCTGATATTATAAATTTTATTGATAGCTCTGAAGATCAACAAAATCATAAAACACATGCTAAAGCATTAATGACAAGCTGGGATGTTTCTAAAGAAAAAGGATTCGACCAGCTTTGTGTTTATGTACAAAATGCAGTGTACCAAGCATCCTTAAATAAATATGGTAATACTTCTCACATTAATATAGACGACTTTGAAATTGTATCAATGTGGGGACTTAAATATAGTTCTGATGATTTTGCTACAGAACATACTCATTATCCTTCTTTATGGTCTGGTTGTTTTTATTTGAATGCTCCAGAAAATTGTCCTAATATAGAATTTTTATGTGGAGATACTATATGGAGAGAAGTACCAATAACAAATGGTTTATTGATAATTTTTGAAGGTAATACTATGCATAGAGTTAGAAAGACTAAATTTGATGGATACCGTTATGCAGTATCTTTTAATATATGTAAAAATCACAAACTTGATATAGAGGAATAATATGATTAAAGTATTTAAATTAATTAATGGTGAAGAATTAATAGCGAAAGTAGAACCAGCTGGACATGGATGGAATCTTAAAGATCCTGCTGCAATTGTAATTCAACAAACTGATAAAGGTGTTGGCGTAGCATTAGCCCCATATATGCCATATTCACTTAGTGACATTACTCTTAATTCCACCGCAGTTATCTCTGAGGCTATTCCAAACCTTAATATGGAAAACGAATATAATAGAATTTTTGGATCTGGAATTCAGATTGTATCCACATTAAGTAAGTAAGTACTAACTTACTAGAGACTAAAGACCCTGTAGAGACAGGGTCTAGAATAACCCTACCGAGTGTAGGGTTTTTTCATTTAGTGCTTGTCTTTAATTGCAACTTAGGGCATAATAGTTATATTATGATGAGAAAAGGAAATGAAATGACTGACTTTGAAAAGCGTTGCTACGGTATGACTGAAGCTGACATCCGTGAAGAGTACATGAACTCTATCACTGCAAAATTCTCTGGTCTTGAGATGGTTGCGATGGGTGTTCTTTCTGATGCGCAAGAACTGATGACTTTTGGTAATGATCAAGCGACTGATCAGGCTCGCAAAAACATCAACATCGCAAAATTCATTCTGTCAGAAATGATGGAAGCCCGAATGACCGAAACTGCTTAATTGATAAGGAACTATATTATGATCTCGACTATCTACAAAACTAAATCTGAACAACGTGCTGAAACTGAGAAGCAGGTCAAACTCTTTTTGAAAAAGGGTGGATCGATTGAAGTTGTGAAGCCACGTAAAGCACCAAAGCCACGCATGTCAGGTAAAGTTACACGATCTGGTTCCACTGGGACTTCTGGTTTTGCGACTGGATTCCCTACCAAGAGTTGCATTTAAGTGTTGTCTTTAATTCACACTTGTGGTATAATAGTTGTATGATGATTGAAAAGGATCTACAGATGTCAAACGAATTCAAATCTTGGGAAGAAATGTCTGTGTTGGAACAGATGCAGTGTCAGTACTGGGATATGTACAAGGATGCGTATGGTGTCCGTCCTCGTGGTATCGATACCACTCAGTGGACTGAGGAAGAATTCATGGCAGAATTCGAAACCCTTGGTCGAGTCATCGAGCGTGAAGAGATTGCTCGCAAAGAAAGCGAAGCCAGTGCTGCAGTTCGTTTCGAAGCGCAGATCGATTCATTGATCTCTGCTGGTGCAGTGTCACGTGAAGCTGCACTCAAGTGGATCCACGAAGCTGAAGGTACTAGTGGTGATGATGAGTACCTGTGCTTTACCTTGGGTCTCCGCTACGGCTACTTTCGGAAAGCAGCATGATTCTCGCTAGAGAAATTACTCAGTGGGAAGTAGGTACGGCATGTAATCATACTTACATCATGACTGAATCAAAAGACAAAATCTTTGGTTACTTTAAAAAGAATAATCCCAAAGACTTTATGATGTTCAAGAATCCGATTCGTATTGATATACGATATCGTAAATTCAAAGTTATTCAACGCAATATGCATTTTGCTGGACAAGAGCCAACAAATAAAATCTGGCATATCAAAGGTAGCAAAGACAACGTATATACCGTAGAAGAATCAGAAAATGGTATGGTCTGTAGTTGTATCGGTTTTAAATATCATGGTAAGTGTAAACATATTGATGGAGTTTTGAATGAACATAAATGAATTTCTAAACAGTCTCGCTGAAAATGCCTCACGCAATTTCAAGATCGACCAATTAAACTCTCAGAGCGATAACGAAACTCTGCGTGAGGTAATTCGGCTAGCACTGGATCCATTTACTCAATTCTATCAACGAAAGATTCCAGCGTACAGCCGAGATCCAAAATTCAATACGATGACTCTTGGCTTTGCTATGGGACAGTTGTATAGTCTTTCAAGTAGAGAAGTGACAGGGCATGCTGCAATTGATTTCCTTAAAAATGTTTTATCTTCTCTTGATGCTGATGATGCTAAAGTGATTGAACGAATCATCCAGAAGGATCTAAACTGTGGCGTTGATGTATCGACTGCCAACAAGGTTTGGTCTGGTTTGATTCCTGAGTATCCATGTATGCTGTGCTCACCATTCGAACAAAAGCTGGTTGACAAGATTAAATTCCCAGCGTATGCTCAGATGAAGATGGATGGTATGCGTTTCAATGCCATTGTTCGTAGTGGCAAAGTAGAATTCCGTAGTCGTAATGGTAAGCAGATTCATTTGCTGGGTAATCTAGAGAAAGAATTCGCTGCACTTGCTGGTGATGTTGATTGTGTATTTGATGGTGAGTTGTTGGTTATGCTTGATGGAGATCATCAGTTTGCAGATCGTCAAACTGGTAATGGTATCCTAAACAAAGCAAACAAAGGTACTATCTCTGCTGAACAAGCTGCAATGGTTCATGCTTCTGTTTGGGATTTAATTCCTTACGCATACTTCACTGATGGTTATTGTGGAACTCCGTATGCAAAACGATTCAACACACTGGTACAAATTACCAGCAAGCAGAAAGCAGAAGGCAAAAAGATCTGGGCAGTTACATCGTCAATTGTTGAAACGATAGAACAAGCGCAAGAGATCTTTCAAGAATATCTTGCAGAAGGTTTCGAAGGTATCATCCTTAAAGATGGTGCTGGTGTTTGGGAAGACAAACGTAGCAAGACGCAAATTAAATTCAAAGGTGAGTTGGAATGCGATCTAAAGATTGTTGCAGTCGAAGAAGGTAAAGGTAAAGCAGTTGGAATGCTTGGTGCAATTATCTGTGAATCTGCAGATGGAATTGTAAAGGTAAATGTTGGATCTGGTTTTACAGATGCAAATCGCAAGCAGTATTGGAGTGAAAATTTAGTTGACAAAATCGTAGCAGTGAAGTATAATAGTCGTATCAAGAATAAAGCTGGAGAAGAATCATTGTTCCTTCCAGTGTTCATTGAACTTCGTGATGATAAAGATGTTGCAGATAATTCAAAGGTGATAAAATGAAAGTAGTAATTAATACATGTTTTGGTGGATTCGGTATCTCAAATGAAGCATTCGAGAAGTTACTGGACCGTAAAGGTATTGCGTTTGATAAAGTGCCAGCCAAGTTTCCAATTCGTGGAAACGACTCAGACTATTACAAAGCAGGTAGTGAACAATCTGACGCTACATACATAAGTGAGTATGAGTTCTATGAACAACGCAATGATCCAGATTTGATTGCTGTGATCGAAGAGATGGGTAGAGCAGCAGATGGTTGGGCGTCTGAATTGAAGATTGTTGAAGTGCCTGATGATGCTGAGTGGCACATCCATGAGTATGATGGTATGGAACATGTGGCAGAAAACCACAGGACATGGGGCTGATATGAAGATGAAAATCTCGCAAGATACTGCAGATAGTATTACAAAAGACAATCTAAAACAGTGGAGAACATATCTTCAGTCTGAGTTAGACCAATGGTCAGCTAATCCAAAGAACGAACTCAATCCTGACGGAGTTTGGATGCATCCAGACGATGTAGTTGGCAATACAAAATATATTATGGCATGCACTTTAATCATTGATGCATTTGGAGGATAAAATGAAACGTGAACTTGATGAAGCACTATGTGCAAAGTATCCGCTGATCTTTAAAGATCGTAATGCAGATATGCGAACTACAGCCATGTGCTGGGGATTTGACTGTGGTGATGGTTGGTATAATCTCATTGATGTTCTTTGTGGTCTGTTGACTTCTGAATATCGTGGTGCTGAAAGTCGTTATGAATCCATCAAAGATAAAGTTGGCCAACCAACATTTGGATTCAAAGATAATGGAGATCCAGTTGGTAAAATTGTCACTCAAGAACTGATTGATGAAGCCAAAGCAAAACTAGATGAAGAAACATTGAAGGTTCCAGTTGCTTCTCAAGTTAAAGAAAAGTTTGGTGGACTTCGTTTCTATGTTCAAGCTGCAACAGACAAACACTATCAATATATTTCTTTCGCAGAGTCTATGAGTTATCGTACTTGCGAAGAGTGTGGTGCTCCAGGA
>Ga0209442_1000215_pt1 | contig 35433 bp, 40 predicted proteins | sample LauGreSBDMM110DD_2_FD_187565 | JGI IMG/M metagenome (GOLD analysis project Ga0209442, IMG submission 187565) | Freshwater lake microbial communities from Lake Michigan, USA - Sp13.BD.MM110.DD (SPAdes) (version 2) | ecosystem: Environmental > Aquatic > Freshwater > Lake | place: Lake Michigan...
AGCAAGCTAGGAGTAGAGCACCAATATAACCGCATTCGAACAGTAGCAGTGTTTCGTTGTGATAACTGTGGGGAAGGATTTCGTAGACTGAAAGAAAAAGTCAGCCCCAAACGACTAAACAACAACTACTTTCACTGTTGTGAACACTGTGATGCCAAACGTTTCGCCCAAAAGAAAGGCGTCGAGCGACGCCTAATATGGGATATGCCGGTATCAAGTACTGCTGATATTAGCCGACTCTAGCGGATACAATATCCCAATCAATTATCTTCCATTGATTCTCTAGGTATTTCTTTTTATCATGTTGGTAGTCTAAGGCCCATGCATGTTCCCACCAGTCAACTAATAATACTATATCACTGCGAGTTTGATGATTCACAATGGTTTTGATCTCACCGTTACGTGCTAGGTAGACCCATCCTGAGCCTTGTATGCCCATTGCGGTTTTGGCAAACTTTTCTTTAAAGTTATCAAATGTCTTATGGTGCTTGTTGATAAATTCTAAAGCTGCACCTGTAGGAGGATTTGACCCTAAGTATTTCTTATATTGTGGAAACAGAATGTTGTGCAAATATGCGCCTGCTTCGTTAAAATCAGCATCACCTTCGCCTGCATTGTAACGATCAACATAGGTTTTAGCCAATTTACCGTAATGATAGTTGATGGTTTCCACGCTGATGCTAGGATCTAAATCCTCTCTGTGATAGGGAAGTTTAAATAATTCTAGTGTTTTTGGAGTATTTGACTCTTCTAAAATACTCCACTTGATAAAATTATAGCTCATAGTTATATTTAGTTATAAATAAACACCTAAGGAGGAACATAGAATGTTCAGTAAAATTAAAGATTTCTTATTTGGCAGCTCACCAGTACAATCACCGGTAGCGGCACCATACAAAGTAGACGCAGTCCCAGCCGGTACAGAAGCATCAATTATTGCCAGCCCGCCAACAGCTCCGGCAGTTGAAGCAGTGGTAGTTGCTCCAGAAGCTGTTGTTCCAGCAGCCGTAGTTGAGCAAGCAATAGCGGCTGTTAAATCAAAAGCACCTGCTGTTAAAAAGCCACGTGCTCCTAAAGCAAAGTAAGAGCCTTAGCCTGTTCGTAGAAAAGCCCCAGTGGGGCTTTTTCTCGTTTAAATATCACTTTCGTTGATTCGATAAACTACTGATAGTGCAGTTAGTAGTTTCTTATGATTATCCTGTGCTTGTCGATAACCGTCTTCGAACCCCTCTTTATAGAGATGGTGGTTAGTTAGTTTTTCCGCAGGCTCGTCTAAATTTTGTAGCAATCTACGCAACCTACCTGCACCAGGCGGCGGAATAGGAATCCAGCTTTCGTCCTTCATTTAGAGACTCCTTTGGCAATCTTTTCAATCAAAGATTTTGTAGTATCTGTGACTTCAACTTCTTGATCAGCCTTGTATGGGGTTTTCATAATTCGAATACTATGTTGGACAATTTCTTCATCTTCGTATTCAACAGTTTCTTCAAATTGTGTAACTTCGTAGATGTTTCCAGTCTTGCTTTCGTGCATTTCTTTTTTAATCAATTTTCTTGTCATTTGGACATTTCCTTTTATAAAATGTGCTAACACGCCATTAGCAATCTCTTGATAGGATTGCCTACCATTGATATCATCGCTGGACCGCCTGTCTGTTCGCTTCCAACATTGCGTTGGGGGCCGGGCGGCTTCTACCTGTTAGCCTGGTAATGTGTTTATTATACAGGAATTTGTAAATATTGCAAGAAGCAATTTACTCATACTATTTCCTTTTAATTTTCAATATAGTAATATATTTCAGGAAACTTTGTCCTACGATAACCAATAGTCCCTGGATCAACCTTAAAATAAGTAGCCGCTTCTACTACACCAGCAAACCATTTTCCTTCACATATCATCGGACGCTTTCTTTTTGAAGCCGCAACTTTAACATTTTCCCTCCATTGAGATTTGCGAATATCCTTTGTAGACTCTCGTTGTTTTTTTCTTTCTTCTTTTTTCCATTCTACAACTAAAATATCTCTACGAGTCTTAAATTCTTTAAGAGAAGAAACTAATTCTTTGTAAATAGAAGAATTAATAGACTTAACTGCGTTCTTAAACTTTATAGACTTTTCAGTTTCTTCCATTAGAAGAGATATCAAAGAACCAGCAGGTGTAGTTCTAAACTTTTTATAGATATTATTGTTTTCAATTGCAGATTGTAAATCGTTATTAGTTAGTATTGTTTTATTTTGGCAGAGTTTAATAATTTCTTGAACTACAAGACAAAAGTTTTTTTGCCAAATTAATTTAACTACTTCCGTCTGATCTTTGATTTCTTTCGAAATACTGTCAGGAAAGTTTTTCAATTTTTTAGTAGAGAATTTTGTTACTTCAAACTGTGAATCGATTTCTTGTTTAATTTCGTTAATTTGATGAACAGGCCACATTCCTGTAGAGTTCAGTTTTCCTGATTCTCTTGTAGCAGGAAAAGCGATAGTTGATGCTTTACATACCCATTCATTTACAACTGTTATAATGTAATCCGTCTTTGCTTCTTCATACTGAATTGCGTAGTCAATAGCAAGAGAATAATTCTCATCAGAAATTAATGGATGTTCTCCTGTGATAATTTGAGAAAATCTTTCATAATGATCTTTATAGTTTAATGAACTTTTTGCGGTGGATCGAGTAAGTCCGATATATCCTGTAAAGAAATCTTTGTTGTTAGTTACTAACTCTTGATAGATTAAACCTTTTTGGTAATTGTGTAACCACGCCATCCTTTCTTTGAACATAGCATGGTAGTCGGTAAAAATGTCATTAACTGTTTGCCCAAACTTATGATAACGACCTTCCTTAATGTAGGTGGTAAAACTGTTAGCAAAGAAGTCAGCCCCTACTTCATCATAGTAGGAAAGGACATCTGTTCCTGCTTGGCGAGACAGTTTTTTTCCTTTGGGAATGTTTCGAATTTGTTTGAAAATTACTTGTTCTGTAATTTCATCAAGACCAACTTCTAATGCTTCCCCAACTGCTTTCACACGGGCAAACATATTGTTAAAGTGATTTTCTTCATCTTTAAGGAAAAACTGAACAACATAGTTAATAGACTTACTACCGTCGCCAATACGGCTACCGCGATTTACATCTTGATAGATACGAATCTCGCTGTGAGTAGGGCTGATAAACATGTTGCTGTCGATCCAACCATTCTCCGGATCCCACCCTTCACCTAAAAGTCGATCGTGGATTACGAAACTATCTGTAAATGTATCTGGTATAGCACTTACTTCTTTTAACAATTTTACAGTAGAGTTGTTATGTGTGTCTGCGACCATTATCTTTGCTTTGAGCAATCGACGATACACATGGTTGTTAGAATGAGCAAGTTCTTTAAGAAGTTTCGGACGGATAGCCTCCATAAACTCTTTGAATTTTACACAATCTTCGATACCGTTCACTGTAAGTTTGGTATGATTGCGTTCGCTGTATTCTACACGGAATCGGAATAGACTATCTACAGCCATAAACCAACTCATAGGCACAACAATATCAGTATCTTTGAGTTTGATTAAAGGTTGTCCGCCGTTCTCAAGTCGTTCGACCCAATCTGTTGGAAAACTATTGTCATCGTAGACATAGTTTAACAAAACAGTCTTGCGTTTGTAACCAAGTTTAACAGCAGTCTGTTCGTCTAAGTCTTTAATTTGAATGTCGCAGAACGCAGGATCATCCATGCTGTATGTAGCACCGTTACCACGGGCCTTACGCTTATTGGCACTACTCATCAAACGAATTTGAATAGGACAGTCTGAGTCATTAAGAGAAGCAGTCCATGTTGAGTAGTCTGGTTGTATCATATGATGAACTTCATCAATATGAGCAAAGTAAAAACTCTTCTTTTGTCCTTTCATTACTTTAGCTAATCGGTCATAACTATGAACAGTTGTATGAACCCAAACTGTTTGATTTTGAGTTTCACGCAAGAACTTAACAAACTCGATCTTATTAACAAACACCTTTGCCATCGAACGGATACTCTGTAGTTCTTCTGTATCCTTTGCGGCCTTAGTAACATCTCCTGCGTAGATAGCATGAATTACATTATCAATGTTACCTAATCCAATATCGTGATGAATATGTTTAACAAGATTGCCCTTCAAAACAGTTAGTGTTGGATTGATAACTGTGTTGATAGGGTATGCTTTCTTGTAGTTCCAACGAGGCTCAAAAATCATATCGTAGGCTAAGCGAGGGAAACTACCCTTACCGGAAGCGGCAGGCCAGTGTTGGAAGATACGAGTAAGAATTTTAGAAGTTGCTACTTTAGCAAACTTCTTGTCAAAGTCGGTTTGGAGTTCGCTCAACGCATCACGGAAGAACTGGTCTCGCGGAGTCATTGGTTTGTAAGTTTTTTTTACTTGGCATTTAATATATGCCTTAACTGTGTCATAGACTTCTTTAGTGATCCATTCTTCTTGGAACATGAAGCCGGCTTCGTCGACCCATTCTGTTACAGCATCAGAAGTTCGACGAGCATTAGTTGTAAAGATAAGTTGATCAATGCCAGTCTTGTTGATAACCTGTTGCTTGTTAGCAACCAGTTTTAAGTTGATTGATTCTTTTTCGTCAAACCATTTGGATTCGTAGGCAACGGCACGATTTTGGTAAATGTTAATAACATCGCCGCCTAAACTACGCTTGCCTTTAAGCAGGTTTGTAAAACGATATTTCTGTGCTATGTGTGCTGGCACTACATCTTCGCCAAGCCAATATGTGTCGCCTGGCAAAGTAGCCTTAAGATATAAGGCAACATATTCTTCAAACAGCAGGCGCCCGCCGTTTTGCTCTAATGATTCCCAAAAGTCTAAATGATTTTGGTTCTTGTCCAAAAGTGTATTTAGATCCATTTCCGTCTTTCTGTGTGTTTGTATATATATATTATAGCAAGATTTTGCCAAATAGTCAACCGTTTTACAACTCAATCTAACCAAAAGTATAAATAAAAAGTGCCAGTCGCGATACGCCAATATCCACTGACTCTAATGCTATGAAGGAGCATCAGCAATGTATTTACAAAACAAATATACCAAATGGTATAATTCTATCATTTTTTCTGCCCAACATCGAACGCTTATTGGGTATTCAGAAAAACATCATATTATTCCCAAAAGTCTCGGCGGTACAAATAATCTAAAAAATATCGTTTCTCTTACAGCAAGGGAGCATTTTATTTGTCATTGGTTATTAACTAAAATGACAACAGGACAAGATAAAATGAAAATGTGCATGGCACTAGTTGTTATGCGAGCCGGACACAAACAACATCATAGATATAATAATAAATTAACTTCCCGTGTGTATGATTATATTAAATCTCAGGCATCGGAAGGATTTAGAAAAACTGGAAAAGAGTTATTTAAAGAAGGTCGTCACAATTGGAATAATAGAGATCAATTTGGAGTAAACCATCCTCAATTTGATCATACTGTTTACAATTGGTTCAACAAAAGAACATTAGAAATAACGAAGCTAACTAGATACGATTTTATTAAAAAATATAATCTTGGTGCTGGTGCAGTTAGCTCTGTAATCAATGGTCGATATAAATCAACTAAGGGTTGGGTACTACAGCAAACCTAATTCTTTAGCTTGTTTAGCAAGGGCAAATGATGCTAAGTTTTTACCTTTACTTTCTGCCATAATATCGTGCGTATTTAAAAAGCCCAGCGCCCATTCATTTGTTGCAGTATTCCAATAGAAATCACTATGGGCTCGAAGCTTTTGTTTTTTGTAGCCTTCTGATAAAAGACCTGCATGGTCCGGCACAGTAGTAGTGTCGTGGTCAACTAGATAGTCTTCACGACTAACACTATAATGCATAGTAGGGCGTAGGCCGCGCCAGCTATCCACAACACGTTTAACACGGTCATCAGTCGGCTGGATATACTCCCCTTCTCGGATCCAATGATGGTGTACGTCAAGCACAGTAGGGACAATATCACTAAGAGAAAGGCAATCATCTAAACCCCAGGCGTTTTCTTCGTTTTCGATTGTGATTGTGTTTCTTGCTTCGGGGGTAAGTCTTTTGTAGGCAGCTCGAATGCCTTCGGGACCGAGTTTACCCGAGATGTGGACGTTGATCTTAAAGTCCTGAAACCTCTCGCCGTATCCCATATACCTGGCCATATCCACATGATATTCAAATTCCTCTATTGAACGCTCTACAATACCTGGGTTGCAACTTGCCAGCACAGTAAACTGACCAGGATGCATAGACAAGCGAACGTTATTCTTGCGAGCCAGATCTCCCACAACTCTAAATTCTCTTTCGCAATATTCTCTGGTAGCAGGAAGCCGCCAAAACCAGCTCCAATCCTGCTGAGTATATACAGGCAAGATATCGCTTGAGAGTCGTACCATTCTAAGATTTTCATCAAGGGCTCCTACCTTTTCAACCAGCTTGCGAGTAGCTTCAATGTTGCCTACCATTAGGTCCCACAGACGTTGTTCAGCTATTTCTTTGCTCTGTCTATTTAACCACGCAACGGTAGTAGAGCCTGTGTTATATTGTTTAGCATCATCTTTTTTATCAATGCCGTTGACCTGTTCAGGGTGATCAATCCACTTGCAAGCAAAACCAATACGTTTCATAATATACAATCAATAAAAATGGACATAGTGTATTATAACATCTATGCCTATCGTTGTCAATTATCCTATTAGCCGAACTAATTGTCTAGCAGTAGCAGGGCTCAGAGTCCAACCCAAATGTCCGTGTCCAGTGTGATAAAATACTTTTGGATTCTTTTTGCTTTGTTGAACAACGGGCATCATGTTTGGAGTCATTGGGCGTAGACATGCCCAACTGCTGTAATCATTGATTCTTATCTTTGGAAAGTTCTCATATACCCACCACAGCAACGGCTCAATTCTGTCTCTGCGTATGTCATAGTTCTCTCCGGCAAGTTCGGCAGTACCAGCAACACGGAATCTATTACCCAGTGTACTGGTAACAATTTTAGCTTGGTCGTCTAATAAACTTACTTTAGGTAGATAACGTAGATCTTCGTCTTTGACATTGATAGTAATGCTATAGCCTTTAACTGGATAGATAGGCAAACTATCACCAACTGACTTGGCTAACTTGACACTGCCTATACCGGCGGCGATGACAACATGCTCGTATACACTGGTAAGATCGTTAATGTTAGGAGTAGTTCCGTAGACAAAACTTGCTCCATACTTGCTCTCTAACACAGAGGCAAGTTGATTACAGAACTTGTGTATGTCACCGGTCCAATCGCTGGGTGTCCAAACACCCCCGACAATGCCCTTTAAATCAAATAATGCGGTATCTAGGCTTTTGGTTTGTAGTGGTTCTAAAATATCCCACTCTACTCCATTGCTGGTGTAAAGATCCTTGGTATCAACAGCATTTTGAAAATACTCAGAATTTTTATAGAAGTGTAAAATACCTGCGGCACTTTGATCAAACTCTAGATTTTCTTCTTTGATAATTTCTTTGTACAAATCTCTAGACTCTAATCCTAGACGAATAGTCTCTTCGGTGTTCTTTTTATAACAACCTGTAGCAGTATAATATAAGAATTTAGCTAACCACCGCCATTGTGCCCAATCAAGTCTAGGGCGAATCAGCAGTGGAGCATCTTTCTTGAACATCCACTTAACTCCTTTTTTGACATTGCTCCAGGTAGTCCATACTTCGCTGTTGCTTACGCTAACTTGTCCGCCATTGGCAAAACTAGTTCGCATGGCAGGATAGTGTTCTTGTTCGTAGACTGTTACACAATATCCTGCTCGTGCCAGGTAATAGGCCGCAGTAACGCCGGCAATGCCGGCTCCGATAACTGCTATATGCTTCTTCATTATGCCTCGTAAATTGCTGAGTTAGCCCCATGCTCTGCACATTCAACTCTTACACAATAGCAACGACCTCCACTCTTTTCACGTATCAGTGCGTCGGCAAACATAAAAGCATGTTCGGCAAACTTTTCTACACCAACCCCATCAAAGATTCTAATCTCTGCTAGGTCTAGTGCTTCTAATTCTTGGAACTTGGCTAGGTATGGATCCGCCTTGTCCAGTGCCAACTTGTGATCAAAGTGATCTTCTAGCCAAGCCTTTAAAGGTTTAAGTCCTCCAAAGTCTACTGCCCAGTTCTTGTTGTCTAATGTGTCACAGCCAAATGTAAATGTAAACGCTAGACTGTAACCGTGTAGCAAATGACAGTGGCTGTGATCTGCGTTAGGTTGACGGAATACCGCTGACAGACCAATGTTGTGTCCGTAATGTTTTGTTGAGAAATATTTTGCCATCTCTAGTCTCCTTTTATAAGGTAGCAAGTTTGACGACATGCAGAGTTTATAAAGCGGGATGAATGACGTAAAAAGTCCGCTAGTAGTAATTATACAGTATTGCTACTGTATGTCAACAGTATTGGTAATTATCTACTAGCAATAGCACCAAATGGTAACCAGGCGCCTGGCTCACCTGCTACTACACATACCCAGCCAATATAATCAGTTGCCTTTGGATCAGTATTCCAAACAATATCACCTTTGTTATAAGAACCTGTTGTAGGAGTTTTACCAACTGTGAATTTTTTATTATCGAAACTCACAGCACCAGACACTGTTAATGCAATACCTTCTGCAGGTTGTGCAACACCAACTGCTAGTTGTCCATATACCGAAACAACTCTAGCTTGATTTTCAGCATTACCAATAGTAATGTTTGCACCAATTGAAAGGTCTGTTGCGTTATTTCTAATTAGAGAAAATGTATCTTGTGTTTCTAAACTGTTTTCGTTAATGGCAAAGCGTCCAATTTCAATTCTGCTTGTGGAGAATTTTCTAGTTACTGCCGCGTCACCCATAACCTGCAATTCTTTTAGTACGCCTAACTTTTGTAAATTACTTTCTGTAACAGTATCGCCTAGTGTTGATTGACTAAGCACAGGTACTTTGTTAATTGAAAAATATTTTGTTTCAGCAAGATCAATAATATCTGTGGACCAAATTCTATCAGGTTGTGCTTGATATACTAATTGACGGCTGGCACCAGTCATTCCTGCCCAAACAATACCTTTTCCGTAGTTTGTGCTGGTTTCCGTTTCTCTAAATATCATTGGGCTAGAGCGTTGTGTAATAACTTCTTCAGCGTAGATTTTTCCGTGTACACGAACATCGCCATTATTGCTAACAGTTACACGAGTAGTATTGTCTGTAATAATTTCTAAATTAGTGTTGTCAACGGTACCAATGACACCAGTGTTGCTTTTCAAACTGCCAAGTACAAGTTCAACACCGTTTTCACGAATGCCTAATGCTGCTTTGGGCATGTCAGTGTTAATGCCAACACGATTTAAATCGCTGACTATATAGGCAAACTCACCAAATTCTGCCGCACCCGCTACTTTTAATGAACGTAGTGTACCTACTGATTTTAAGTTACTCTTTGTAACTGTGGGTCCTAGATCTGTAAATGACAGGACAGGAACATCATTAATTTGATAAGTTTGTTCATTCTCTAGGTTAACACTCATGTTAGCCCAAAGTGCTGATTTCTTTAATATTAATGATTTGTTCTTACGACCGTCTGTCCACTGCAGTCCTTTGCCTTCAACTTCTGCAAAACTGCTGGCTGCAAATGAAACAGCTCGTCTAGCTTCGACATAATCAACGGTTATTTTACCGTTGCTAATGATCAAAGTCTCTTGTGTAGCAAGGTCATTAATACCCTGTGTGCTAAATTTTAGTGGTTCAAATATGTTTAAGGCCATAGAAATGTTCTCTTTAGAGTATTTATCTTGCTGCGAGTTAAAATTTTAGAATTAAATTACTATATATTTTCTAATAAATACATCATATTTAAGGATATGCAATGCCAGTTAGTACAGTAGCAACCACGGATGCGTTCAGAAAAATTTTAATACTACCTAATGAAGTTACTATTGGTGCTGAGATTGTTGGCGATACCTTAACAATAGTTGCTGGTACCGGCATTGATATTACTACAGATACAGCTAATGACACTATAACCATTACTAATGCTACTACTACAACAGGCGGCGCGGTTAGTGTTTCTGAAGACCTCACTACCGCCACCAACTACCTAGCATTTGTCACAGCCATAACTGCAGATGAAGCAGTACATGCAAATTCAAGTTTAAGATTTAATTCAGCAACAGGCACACTAAGTTCTACTATTTTTAGCGGCAGTGGAGCAAGTTTAACCAACTTACCAGCTGGCCAACTATCTGGAACAATTCCTAGTGCAGTGTTAACTAATTCTACAGTGTATATTGGTACAACTGCTGTAGGACTTGACCGAGCATCTGCTACTTTATCTTTAACTGGGGTCAACATTGATGGCAGTGCTGGTTCAGCAACCACAGCAGGCTCCGCAACTACAGCAGGAACTGCAACCAAAGCTACTAATCTAGTAGGAGGAAACAGCACTACCTTGCTAGGCTCAATGCCTTATCAAAGTAACACTGATACAACTACGTTACTAGCACCAAATACAACTGCCACAAAGAAATTCATAACCATGACTGGCGACGGAACTAATGGTGCTGCCCCTGGATGGAACACCATTGCTGCCGGCGACGTTCCTACTCTTAATCAAAATACATCTGGTACAGCCGCAGGCATTACTGGCAATCAAACAGCCAATTATGTCTATGCTGGACCAACACTTGGTGCCGCCGCCACTGCCACTTTTAGACAATTAGTATCTGCAGACATTCCAAATAATGCTGCCAATACAAGTGGCACTGCCTCGGGAATCTCGGGTAATCAAACAGCCAACTATGTATATGCTGGGCCAGCAACTGGATCAGCAACCACTGCTACTTTTAGACAATTAGTATCTGCAGACATTCCAAATAATGCTGCCAATACAAGTGGCACTGCTGGTGGACTATCAGCTACACTGGCAACAACGTCAGGCGGTACTGGCCTAACATCATTTACTGCAGGCGGTATAGTGTATGCTTCAAGTACCAGCGCATTAACAACCAGCACGGCATTGGTGTTCAATGGTGACATTATGTCTTATAGTACTGGTGCCGCACTTACAGCCGCTGGAACTGTACAAGGAGATGCCACGGCATTGACTAAGTCTATTAATAATGTTACCACTGTGGCGGCCAGCACGGGTGTACGGTTACCAACAGCCACAGCTGGTATGAGAGTTATGATCAGAAATGGCGGAGCAAACGATCTTAAAGTTTACCCAGCTACTGGAGCGGCTGTTAATAGTGCCAGCGCAAACTCCGCAGTAACATTAGGTGTTGGTGCATTTGCTGAATATGTAGCAATGACCACTACCCAATGGTACTCTGTTACTTCTGTGTTTGCTTAATTTGATACTTTAAGTAAGATAGTCTCTTCGTTTAAGCGACCATTCATCTTGGTATCTACTGCATTGATCTCATCTAAGAACTTACGCAACTGTACCTTACCTGCTGCCTTAAACTCTTTGAGTTGATCCACTGGCTTGCGCAGAGTCTTTTGTACACTCTGCATCTCACTAAAGCCTGTAATTGTAGTGCCTTTTACACCCAACTCTTTGTATTCTTCTGCAACATACTTGCCAAGTTTACGAGTCTTAGTGTTAAACACCCACAGTTCCTTAGCACCAATGATATCCACAGGATTTACAGACACTAGTTTTAACGGCTCATCAGTTTTCTTAAATTTAAGTTTGGCAACAATCTTGTCCTTGGGCTGTTCTTTCTTAGCACGAGGCTTTTTATTCAATTTGGCTTCTTGGCCTAGCATAGTGCAGGCAGATTCAATCTCTTGATAGAATGCCAACAGAGCTTTGACCTGACGGCGTGTACGATGTTTGTAGCCTTCGCGTAACTGTTCTTCTGGGGCATCGCCTAGAAGTTCTTCAAGTTCCGCCATGTTGCTGGCATAGAAGTCACGGATAATACGTGCATGAGCTGCCTTTGCGCCCTTGGCTTTGAGCAAGTTCAGTACCTTAAATGCCTTAGGATCAAAGTCTGCAGGATTAAGTTGAAAGCTCTCAATAGCATCTTCAATTTCTTCCGTCATTGCCAAGGCAGCATCGCGAACTCGTTCTTGGATACTAGGTGTGTAGACTACAGGCTTGTTAGCATCCGCCGCCGCTTTGACTGCATCTTCATCAATGTCGTTCTTACCTTCGTCAATAATTTTAGCAATTTCCGCACCTAACCAAGTGGCTGTATCGCGTCCATTGTTAAAGTCCGGGCGTGTGCTCTGCATACCTTTGAGCAAGCAGGCAGCAATAGAACCTACAGTTAAGGAGCAACGATTGTCTTTGGTTTTCTTAAATGACGCAATGGTCTTTTTGTCGTAACCATTCTTACCCATCCAGTCAATAACTTTAACTTTGAGCTCTTTACCGCTGGTCTCCATGCGGTAGTACTTCATGGCACTGTGGAAGTAACGCAGAAACTGGTTTTCATCCCAAGCTTCGCAACCAACCCAACTTGGACTGTAGTCACGTTTGGCTTTTTCACGAAGTGCGATAGATTCTTTTTTGAGTTTAGTTGCCATTTGATTGCTCCTAGTGCGTTAACAATAAAGTAATTATACAGTCATTTTACTTATGCGTCAAGTTATTTTGGTTAATCAATTATGTGCTAATAAATAGACTGTGAGGAAAATTATGGAAATAACACCAGGAAAACCAATTAGAACCTATGCCCAAAATGGTGAATGGCGAGATTGGAGCACCGATGAATTGGTTGGAGCCAAACTAAACTACATACCAAATTGGAAATGTGGCGCAGGAGTTGACAGCTTATACATTGACATGGATGGCGGAGTTTGGACTGCTAGTTGTAGAGTAGGCGGCCGTTTAGGCAGTGTTTGGGACGACTTTTCAGTTCCTGAAGATTGGATAGACTGTAAGCGCAATGTCTGCTCCTGTGGTGCAGATTTGTTTATCCCCAAAACACAAAAGATAGAATTTAAACCGTTATTGCTTAGAGGTCAAGGGTTACCCACAAATCACGATCTTAGAAACAATGAACAAACTGAGTTTGTTGCTATGGAACGCACCCATGCTAGTACACAGAAACAAGTATATTGGGAAATAGGGCGCCGTTGCAATTATGATTGTAGCTACTGCTGGCCTTGGATTCACAATAATACTGACCCGCATAAATCATTAGAAGATTTGATGAAGGCCACTAACCTCATCGAAGATAAGTTTACCAAAGGTGAAGCTGTTAACTTTATCATTAGTGGTGGTGAACCTACTGCTAATAAACATTTCTTAGACTGGTTGCGTTATTTAAACGCCATGGGACATCACGTAAGTTTACATAGTAACGGTAGTCGCAAGCCAGATTATTATCAAGAAATCATACACTACGGTGACCTAAACATCAGTGTACACTTTGAGTTTTATGACAGACCTAAACTTGTTAAGGTTATTGAAGCTATTGTTGCTGAAAAAGTAGAACACGGCAAGCTAGGACACCTTGAAATTAAATTTATGATGGCTCCGCATAATCGTGAAGAAACTCTAAGCCTTGAAGAAGAATTAAAAGCAATTCCTCGTTTTGTAGACTACTGTACATGGGCCATTGTTCCTATTCGCGGAGACTTAAACAATAAGAACAGTGCTCCGAACCAAGGTTCAGGTAGCGAAGTTATGGAAGGCTATACCAAAGAAGATTATATCTTATTTGGCGATCGTAAATGAACATAAATTTTAATACATTGTATGTCCGGATGTTATGCTTGAATTTAATAATTTAATACAACAAGGTTGGAGACTAATTGCAAAAGTTGAATCATTAATAGTTTTACAAAAACCAGATACTATAGAAGGAAATAATTAAATGAAAGAATTACCATCAAAAGTCATACCAAACTTTTTTACCGATGATGAATTAGCGGAAATTGAATCTATTTTTAAAGATTTAGATGTAGACTTACAACCCGAACGAGTAGGAGTATACATGTCCCAAAATGCAGGAGACACTCATTCAGATGTAGATTTAAGATCGAATTATTTTTACCCAGGCGAATCACGTAAAAATCAGCTGTACGAAATGGTACAAACAAAAATTCAAAAAGAATTTGGTTCACATATTGACTGTGCAAACTGGCATATATTAAATGCATTTATTCCTTACGGAATACATTCAGATTCGTATGACGATCAAGACGTTGCAGCAACTATATTACCAGATCATTTAGATTATGCTTGGACATTCTTAGTGCCATTAGACGATTATAATAGTCATACAATTGTGTTTGAAGAAGAATCAACTTATACAAAAAATCCAGGAAGATGGATTGCAGAAAATAAGATACAACCTAACTATTCTATCAGTGAAGAAACATATCAAAAATATTTAACACAAGAGCCTAAGGCACGAAATATACTAAATTATTTGACCATTGAAACAATTTTTCCATGGAAAAAAGGTGATCTGCTTGCAATGAGTAGGCATTCTTTCCATTCTAGCGATAACTTTCCTGCTAACGGAGTTAAAGAAAAACGAGCACTGGTAGGCTGGTCTTATAGACCAAAAGGAACCTGAATGTACAAAGTATTTGATGACATTGCGTTTCAGGACGAATTTATAACATTAAAACAAATCAACCCATTGCCGTGGACTAATAATGCGTTTGAATTTACAATAGCACATAATTCTCAGGTGTTAAAGCAACCTCTTTGGTTTGCTCATTTGACATTGTTAGCCTTACTAAAAACAGAATTTAATACTGTATTAGATATAGGCTCAGGTGATGGCATGGCCAGCTGGATTTTTAAATTTTTAGATAAAAAAGTAACTAGTTTAGAACCTGCAGGAGTGTACGCTAGATTACAATCTCATCCAGGGTATACCCCTGATCATACAGATGATTACATGGATGTTATCTTTAATCAAAAATTTGATGCTATATGGTGTTCTCATGTATTGGAGCACATTAGAAATCCTGGAAACTTTTTAGATAAAATCTATGATGATTTAAATGAAGGCGGAATACTAGCACTTACCGTACCCTATAATGATATGACTGATGATATTCTTTGGTGTTGTTTTGGACATCATAATAAGTATACACATTCGTTGTTAGTATATCAATTGATATGTGCTGGATTCGATTGTAGAAACATACATATTGCTAATTATATGGGACAGATAGGAATTATTTTAAAAAAAGTTTCTAATAATTTACCTAGAATAAATTCCGGAATTTATGACGATAACCTAGGAAAGTTTTTTCCTGATGAAATGAATGTTAATATTGGAGACAGTGGTACAAGATATGACTCTGCATTTGTTAACTGGCATTACCCTATTACTCCATCAACTGGTTATGATATTAAGATATTAAAAGATTATAAAGCGAGTTAAAAAATGTTAGACAAAGACACGTGGATTGCACAAAACTTAATTCCTAAGAACGTAGAAGCATCCAATATACGAAGACCAAGATTAAATGTAAAGTCTGTAGACTTTTCTAATTCTACTCGCAAAACAAAATTTACATTGTGTGTGCTGGGAAGTTGGGCTATCTATATGCCTCCTTATAATCTTGCTAGACTAGCAAGTTTAATAAGAGAGTCAGGCTATCCTTTAAGAGTATTTGATTTTAATGTTGAATCTCATTACGCACTGAAAGATGCTAATCCTGATCTGGCAGATGCATGGAACGGTGCTAACTATTGGTGGTGGCAAGAAGGAGATTACCATACTCGTATTCATCCTACCTATGAGCCTATTCTAAAAGAGTACCTAGAACTATTACTAAAAGATGACCCAGATATTATAGGGTTTAGTACTTACTATACAAACATTCTTCCCACAAGATGGATGGTCACTGAGATTAAAAAACGTAGACCCGATATTACTATTATTTTTGGTGGACCGGAATGTCACGAACGTAATTTTAGAACATCGAAAGGTGTGGACTATTATTTTATTGGAGAAAGCGAACAAACAATACTAGATTTTTTAAACAACTGGGAAAGTGGTATCAAACCAGTAGAACCTAAAATCGGTAGCCTATACAGCGACACACGTATTGATATTGATAGTCTTCCTTATCCCGATTACAGCGATTTTGATTTGGAAAAGTATTGGGGTAAGAACAGCATTTGTGCTGAGATCAGTAGAGGATGTATTGCTAAATGTAGTTACTGTACAGAAGTATACTATTGGAAATTTAGAGACAGGGGTGCAAGTAACGTAGTAGATGAACTAGCACATCAGGTCTTAAAGTACGAAATAGGATTTGTTTCATTTGTTGATAGTTTAATGAATGGAAACTTAAAAGAATTTAAAAGATTTTGCGAAGAGTTAGTAGATAGGAATCTTGGGTTTACATGGTGGGGATATGCTCGCTGTGATGGCCGAATGGATTTAGAATTTTATCAACTCATGGCACGTGCCGGATGTCAGGGATTTAACTACGGTATTGAAACTGGAAGTGATAAAGTCCTATTGGCCATTAATAAAAAGAATACAGTAGCAGAAATTAATCAAAATATTATAGATTCACATACGGTAGGTATGAAAGTATCTGCGTGTTGGGTTATCGGTGCTCCTGGAGAGGATATAGAAGCATTTGCGCACAGTTTTAATATGCTGTGGAATCATAGAGCCAGGATCTATGCAGTTAGCCCAGGGCCAGGCCTTGGAGATAATTACGGTTCTGCATACGACGATCGAGAAAAGTTTAATATTAATCCTAGAGACAAGTCATGGTTAGGCGGTTGGTATACATTAGATTTCACCAATACACGAGTACATAGACACATTAGAATCAAATTAATGCACATGTGGCTACATCTATGTAAAGAAAGTGGCGGCATATTATCAAATGTACATAAAGTGGGCGAGATTACAGATCACTTTTCTGTTAAATTTGATTCAGAATACATTAACGATAGTGTCGAATACGAAAACTTTGATTTTAATATCATTAACTCCGGTCAAGGTGTCTTTGCCGACAGCGTAATGAATGAAGTTTTTGGATTGTTAAGAATGCTGTGGAGAGTTCGTGGTGGGTATGAGATTTCAATACAGTTTAATAAAGATCTAGATCATAAAGATTTTATCTTTGCAATCTCACCAGATAGCCATTCATATAGCGCAGATATTTGGTTTAAAATTGACGAAGGTGGAAATTATCAAACAGATTTTAAGTTTTTCTTTACGAACCTGCACAGGGCTATAGTAACCACAGAGGGGTTTAATTATGAATATAAACAAACTGGCAAGTGGGCAGAGTCTAAAAAGACACAGCAACGTAAGATATTTTATATGTCTTCTGATAGTTCAAAAGTTACTTCTTCAATAGTACAACAGAATACTTTGCCTATGGAAAGTTGTTTTTCCTCTCTGTCTCTTTCCGAACGTAAAATGTTGCTAAATTTTACTAACCGTCTACCAACCGACAGTATAGTTGTAGAAACAAATTCTACATTAGGAGGACGTGCGGCAATTATGGCTAGAGCAAACAGCAATATCCAAATTAACAGCTTTGAAGAATTTCATAACGGAGTTTTAAAGAATCAGTTTGACAGTACACAGTCTTGGATTAAACAGCAACTAGTTGATGCGGCAACAGAAAATGATATATCTGAACTTAAAGCATTAGAGTTTCTAACAACATTAGAAAACAATTTTAAAAATGATATGACTGGAAAAGCAGCATGGAAAACTATTACTGAAAATTATTCAAATATTCAATTAATTGAAAATACCGACCAGTGGAACCAGCAAGTTGATTTGTGTATTATTGATATTCACCAAAACCCTAGACTAAAAATGACCTTAGATTATTGGACTACTTACATTAAATCTAATGGATATATTATGGCTCATCTGTATGACGAAACAGTATGCCCTACTGTATATCAAGAAATTAACAATCTTATCCAACAAGGCTGGAAATTGGTTAGAAAAGTAGATAAGTTAGTGCTGATCCAAAAATCTTAATTTAGTACTTGTTGTTCTAATATTTTATCTTTTATCATACCGGCCAATGTGAGAACTATGGCTGCATTTGGATGACTATTGTCATCTCGAATCCAATTATTAGGTTGGTCATGTAAATGTAATGATGTCCAAGACTCACCGATCACTGGATTTGTATCAGTGTTGTAAAATTTAATCCAATTATTACCATTTGAAATTTTATCTAACGGCAATGCTCCGATTATATGACCAGGATCAAACCTATGTTCTCTCATTGTACAGTCACTAGAGGCGCCTATAGCTCTATAAAAGGTGTATGTTATGTTATTTGCTAATAAAAAATTCTCTAACATTATTACATTTTTAAAGTAATTCATTGCAATATCTTCTTTATCTGCATTTATAATTACTGCGGTTATATATTCTATAAAATCTTCAGAACCAGTTACTATCTTATCCAAGTGACCAACATTTAAATTCATAAAATTTTTATATTTGCTTGCATATTTCATGACTCGGTAGACACTGGTCCAGCCTATTACCACGTGGTAATTTTTTCGTTCCTCCTGAGGTATATTTAATATGTAATTTATAGTAGATATTGAAATCATATCATTACTTTTTCCATCAGTAGAAATATCAATTTTATTGTCAACACTTAGTCCTAAACAATTTATTACTAATTGAGGTAAATTATAATTTCTTTTATAAATGTTTTGATAGTTAGTCCAATATACTACGTCAGCATCAGTTTTTGCATGTTTAACTGAACAAAACTGATCCCAAGTTAATCTATTACCCACTTCTTTACGATACTGTTCCCAGGCAATTTCGTCCCCTGCCATAAAACTACAACCATTAAAAATTATTTTCTTCTTCATGCCATTTTTATCTCTATAACTTTTTTACTTGTTTCTTGTTCTCTTTCTATTTGTTTGTTGTACCAATTGCTAATTTGTTTATTTACAAAATGGTCTAGTTTTTCCCAATTGCCAAGTGCTGTAAAATTATCTGTTAATGGATCAGGTTTTAAGCGTTCAACCTCTGACTCAAGTGTTTGTACAATTACACTGAGGTCACTGCTAGGTAAACTCCATATGCTTAAATGATCAGGATGGTGTATTGTATTATACCAAAGGTGTACTTTATTATTTGTAGCAAATTCTACAAAGTTAGGCATTTCCCACCAATTATTACGCATAGGGTTAACCATCACACTTAGTCCTCTATTGTTTGAATTACAATAATCTCTAAATCGCTGAAAGTTTGTCATTAGTATATCAAAGTCTCCGTTAATCCTAATAGCTTCGTAGTTTTCTTTTTCTAAACTATCAATACTGATGTTTAAATGAAGATTACATCTATCCATAATGCGTTGAACTTGTTTATTATATACTGTTCCATTAGTAGCAATATTAATACGCAAAGACGGATTCAGTTCAGCAACAACCATACAGATATCATAAACTATCTTTTGTGCAAATGGCTCACCACCGTTAAATCGCAATTCTTCCAAGTGTGGAATAAATTCTTTTAATTGTTCAACAAACGAATCATCGTAGATCATTGGCATTGGCGGAAGGTTATCTCTGTTCTTTCTTATGCCAGAACTTAGACGGCCTTCGCACATAACGCACTCAAGGTTACATTGGTTACTAAGTTCTAACTCTAATAACGTAGGATATTCTTTAACACTAAAGCCGTCGTATGCTAACGCTAACGGCCAGGTGTCTGCTTCAATCTTTTGTTTGCATACACGGCAGTCTTTTTCAAATATACCGTTTGTTAGATTGTTTCTATATTTTGTAAACGCTTCACCAACCCATATGTCTTTTATAGATCGTTCGGTTGTCCATGTGTCTAAGTGACCTACTAACAACCAGCAAGGTGCTACTCTACCTTCTGTTGTAAAATACATGTTATTGAACGGAGCAACACATGGACTGGTAGTATTAATACTACGATTCTTGTCAAACTCTGCTCGTTTGACATTGTACTTTAAGATTTGTTCTTGTGATAACTTATTCATCAGCATACCCTGTAATTAGTTCGCCCCAGATTCCAAATGTATCATTAAATGATTGTCCTCTAATAGAATCGAAGGATTTTGTATTTTCAATAAATTCATAAATTAGTTTATCATCCTCACAATCTAAGTTTAGGAAATTACGTATCTCACCAAACTCTTTATGAGGAATTCTAGTTAACACTATCTCCTTTAACATGGGAGGTAGATTCTTAATACTATAACACGGATTGTAGTGTAGGATATTAAAATAAATCCAAATGCCTGTACTCTTTGCCCACGCTAAGTATTCTGGCAAATAATACACATTGAATATACTTACAGTAGGACACAATGTTAACCATATATTCTTATTTGTACTTGCTAATTCTTTAAACTTAGCAATGTTTTCCAATATAGTATTCCACTCAGTTGGATATCTCTCATACTCTAGTCTATGTTCCAAGTCATCAATAGATATACACAGTGTAACATTTTTAAATTGTTTTAGCAAATCTATAAACTTTTTGTTGTATAGCGTGCCGTTAGTATTGAGCAACACCGTAATATCTTTAGCACAATCATTTTTAATAATCAATTCAAGTATCTTGATGTTTTCGGGCGATGCCATGGGCTCGCCACCTGTTATCTCAATGTGCTTTAATTCTTTTGACCAAGCGTTGATAACTTCTTCGTTAGTAGTTCCTAATATCTTGTTTGAAATCCAGTAGGCACCATCCTCAATCTTTATATTAAATTGTTCTTGGTGTTCTTTTAAAAATGTAGAACTGGCTTGTGGGCCGCATATTCTACATTTTAAATTACATACATTGTTTAACTTTAGATCTAATGCTCTAGGACCACTAGATGCTACAGGAGTAAACTTTATTTGACTTGTATCGATGTGTTTATCTTTGGCAAACTGTAGTCTAAAACTAGAAACCCCTGCGGCCTCTTCGTTCCAACAACTTTGACATTCTTTAGGCTTCTTACCATCTAAGAATGCCTGTCTTAAATTTTGAAATTTAACGTCATTCCATAAGACATCTAAACTGCCTTCTTTCATATTAGGTAGTTGATATTCATTACCAGGATCTGGTTGTGCGAATTTACAGCAAGGACGCAGTGATCCATTTACATCAGTAGATAAATTAATCCACGGAAGTGTACAAAAACTATCGGGCAATACTTGTGTCATAATAAAATATCTTTATCGTCAAATAGTTTAAGTATTTCATATAGTTCGCTAAATGTTTCTTTAAACGATTGTTTTCTATATGTATCGTGCTTTTGTGTATAGGTAAAGAACTTTTCTAGTTCAGCAGGATCATACTCTCTGTCATACATATATTTGATAATGTTATCAATAGTAGGACTCCACTCAATAAATTCAATACCTGTTGTATCAATTGATCGCAGTTTGTTTTCTATTTGTGACTTGACAAAGTCTGGAAAGTTTACTAGACTATAGTGATGTGGATAATGTACAAGATTAAACACTACAGGCAGTTTAAAGTTAGTTTTCATCTGCTCTAGTATTTCATCTAGATAATAAACATTGTGTATGCCCACAGTAATGTATATTTGTAAGATTAAATTTACTTTGTGCTTTTCTCTTAACAATTTAAACTTCTCTATGTTAGCCAGTACTTCGTCCCACTTGGCGTTCATACGTTGGTATTCAAACCTAGGACCAATGTCATCGATACTTAAACTGATTGTAACTTCTCTAAAATTTTTCCATATTTCAAAAAACTTTTCATTACAAATAGTACCATTAGAATTGTACCAGATTTTAGTAATATCGGGATTACCATACTCATTGATAATTTCCAAAATAGTATCGTGTTCTTGTTGCATTAAAGGCTCACCGCCGTAAAACTCTAAATGATCAACATTCTTAGCCCAAGTTTTTAATATTTTAGTATTGTTTGTGTCTGCACTAAACTTCTCTCTTGAGTTTTCTGTGTACATTTTAATAACATTAGAGTCAGATAGTTCTAAGTCTTTGTGTTCTTTAATCCACTGACTGCTTAGGAACGGAGTACAAATTCTACATTTCAAATTACAAAGATTACTTAACTTTAGATCAAGACTCTTTGGCGATTGTCTAGGAATATGTGAAAAGAACGTAGACACCGGATGACTCTTACCACCGTTGTCGTATAGTTTACGCATACTATTCATTCCAGCCTTTTCTTCGTCCCAGCAAGCGTGACATCCTGTAGGTTTTTCGTTGCGTAGAAATTGTCCTCGAAGGTTCTGTAGTTCCGGTTGATTCCATAGTTCTTCTATATTAACGTCTGGTAATTTAGGAACATCTTGTTGCCAGTCGCTGTCGCCTACTTTATACTTACAGCAAGGTCTAGCACGACCATCTGGATCTACTTGTAAATGAATAAATGGATATAGGCAAAAGTTTTCAGGAACTTGTGCCCCTAAGTTTTCTAAGAACTTAGGAAATGCAGTATGTTCTATGTCAGCAAGTCCTGTTAATTTAAAATCAAACTCGCTGTCTAATAGTTTTGCTATCTCGTTTTTATTCTCTGTAGGAACCCTTGTAGATTCACCGTAGCCTTTGATAATCTCTGCGTTCACAAACGGCTTAAAAATTCGTTTATCCATTTAAATCCTTACATAAATCAAAAAATTCTTTATATTCTGGAAACACTTCTGAGAAGTTAAGTTTGCGCCTTTCGTCATAGGTGTTAAACCACGGAACAAATTTTTTACGATCTTCGTCGTAGTTGCCAGTGTTATTGCGAATACTGTTAGATAAATTTTCTAAATATATAATGTACTGATCGTAACGACCGTAATAGTCACTTACAACAGGCATCTTGCTTACATTAGTTTTCATGTATTCGACAGCGTAATCTAGATGATCTGCAAAGTCCGGAGTTAGAATCATAGGACTTTGCCAGCTAGGAAAGCTGATAATATTTTGTTTAAGGGCAACAGGTCTTTGATATTTTACATATAAGTTTTCAGTAAATTCTATAAAACTCTTTATACTAGTTATATTGAGCGCATTGAGACTCATAATAAACCCAAAGTCAAACTTCAAATCAGACCTAGATAACAATTTATCTAAGTTACCAGTAAACTTATTCCAGTTAACTCCATTGCGAATATATTCTGCTCGTTCGCCGATACTTTCCATACTGACCAGCACTTCTACCTTGAACACTTCTGTAAGTTTAGGAAGATAATTGAACAGTTTTTCTAAATAGTTAGGGGGTGTGTTTAAGTTAGTTACAATCCAAAAAGTCATCTTTTCTTTTCGTCGATCTGCAATTTCGTCAACGCTAGCAATTAACTTGTCCACAAATGTGTAGAACTCAGGCATGATCAAGGGTTCACCACCAATGATGCCTAATCTGTGCAAATGATATCTGCCAATTTGATTGAACCATTCCCAGAATTTAGCGTCAAAGCTAGGAGCCGCTTTGGGAAATTCTCTGTCGTATTGTTCCTGGGTGATCTCGCCGTACTTAATACGTTCGGTAGCCCACTGTGTTGAGTAATGATGACTGCAATACATACATTTTAAATCACACGTATTACCTAAACTAATTTCTAACATGTATGGAGATGTAGATGTTAGTGCAGGATGATCTAATCCTCTAACAGATGCCAAGTACTCTGCTAATTCTTCTTCTTTAAATGGTTTATTTTTAGGAATAAGATTCTTCTGTTGTAAGAACCAGTTGAATCGTTCTGGAGTATGTCTTGGGCTTTTAACTCCGCGATCTTCTAGATTCCAGCAGCTTTGGCAATCTTTGTCTCTAATTCCTTTGATCAATGCTAGCCTACCTAACTTTTCTCGGTCGGTGTTACTGAACGCATCTATACCTAGAGCTTGAAGGTCTTCTTCTGTGACCTTATTAGACGGTGTTCTACAGCAGCTACGAAACTCTCCTCGATCCATATTAAAGATAGGATAGTTCCATTTAAGATCACAAATGGTGTTCATCGGATCTGTGTGTCCGTCAGTATCCACTATAGGTATAATTTTCTGTTTCATATTACTTTTCTTTAGTACACATAATGTCAAAGTTACAATGACACATGGTCTTATTGCAGGTAATAGGATCCATTGGAAGATTTAAATTAGCATCTTCTATGTGACCAATACTTCCACCTACCTTACACCAACCTCGATGAATAGTGCCGTCCATGTCAACAATTAATTGTTCAATTCCGGCGTAGCATTTCCATCCTGACCAGTCGTTGGTTTTTTCGCTAATAAAACGATGTGCGCTTGAAACTTGTGTAGTACCATCTTCATTGACCTTACGCATAGCGCCACGATAATAATCAAAAGTACGATCGAATTTAATATGTTTAGTAATTAACTCATGCTGTTTATCAAATATCTTCTTTTGAAAATCAGTGTAATCATACAGAGTATCACCAAAGTCGTGTATTAGTGGCTGGAGAGCCATTGATATGTTGCCCAGGCCTTTAACCTTATTAGCAACTGCGTAACAATGATCAAACTTTGCAGGACTCATCATGATGTTTACATGTGTACGAACATCGTTGTGTAGGAGTTTAACAACTTCTACAAAGTGTTTTTCATCTGCAAACTCTGGGTGGAAGCTCAAACACACATGATCAAAGAACTGTTTGTTTTCCTCCCAGTATCTTAATGTACGTGAGCCATTACTAATTAATCCTACTTTAATTCCCATCTCTGTACAGAACTGACAAATCTCTGTAAAGTCTTTATACATAGTAACTTCGCCACCAGTAAATTCAAAATAGATATTTTTATGAAAATAATGATCTTTAACACGGGCAATAAAGTTTTTAATAACCTGCGTTTCAGGCCAACGTTTTGAACCGTCATGCAGTGCATCGGGGCAGTAGCTACATTCAAAATTACAAGTGTTTCCTAAACACCAATTGACTACAAACCAATCTTCATGATTGGGATTAGAGTGTTCTAGTTTAATATATTGTTGTTCCATCAATAACCTTTAATGACTATTTAATTATCTCTTTAACAGAGCAGTCAAAAAAAACCTGCCCGTGAGTCTATGACATCAGTGGGGCAGGCCGTGTTATTACTTCTTAGCTGGTTCAGCTTTCTTTTCTACTACAGGCTTGTCAATCTTTGGCATTTCTTTTGGCTGCTTCTTGCACTCAGTTTTGTCAGCATTTTCTTTAACTTTACAGTCAATGCTAGCAGACTTTGGTACACGAGCTTCTACAGTTTTGCCACCAACTTTAACATCTTTGGTTTCGCCTTCTGGCTTCTTTGCTGGTTCGCCAGCTTGGGCTAAACTCAATGATAATCCTAATACTAACGCGGCTAATAATTTCATAGCAATCTCCTTTTGATATTTTATTTACACAAAAAAGCCCGATTATGTTCGGGCTTCTCTGTATTTTGCTAATGCAATTTGTCTAGCTAGCCATAATCTAAATTTTACATGATCTGATAATTCATCGTCTTCAATGACTTTACCAAACTGTGTTGCTTGTCGATTACGACCGAAAGTGACTTCGTCGTTTATTTCGTAGTCACTATCGTCTAGACCCTTTGGATTACTTCTTAGCTGGCTCTTTCTTGTCGTCTTTCTTAGCAGGCTCACTTTTGGCAGGCGTTGCTGGCGCAACAACTGCGGGTGCTGGAGCTGGTGCTGTAACAGCAGGCTTGGCATCAGCTTTCTTTTCTTCTTTTTTAGCGGCAGGTGCTTGAGCAAATGCAGTAGCGGCAAACAAGGTTGCGATTAAAGTTGCGATCAATTTCATGATAAAGTTTCCTTTTTGATTAATGTAGAAATTTATATCCTACATATATATAACGCGATAGCCCCTTTAATCGTTTACACAATCTTATTTAATTTGTGTCCAAACACGCTCACGTATCTGTTTTGTTAATGCGTCAGGTAATGGTACATAATCTAAATCTACAGCATCTTTCTTGCCATTCTTAAATGCCCAATCAAAGAACTTTAATACTTCATCGCTGGTAGCTTTGTTCTTTGGCTCTTTATACATAATGATGAAACTTGCTGAACTTACTGGCCAAGCATTAGGATTCTTTTGATCCACAATGCTTAGTCCCATACCAGAGACACTAAACCAATCAGCACCGTCGGCAGCTGCCGCAAATGTTAAGTCATCTGGGCTAACATACTTGCCTGATTTGTTTTGTAGTTGTAAGAATGTCATGTTGTTCTTTTTAACGTAAGCATACTCTACGTAACCTATTGAACCTTTGATACGATTCACATTGGCAGCAACACCTTCATTGCCTTTGCCACCTACACTATTTGGACTGGGCCATTTAACTGCGGCACCACGACCCACACGCTTCTCCCATTCAGGACTTACTGTAGCAAGATAGTCTGTCCAGTTAAATGTTGTACCACTACCATCAGCACGATGTACAACGGTGATTGGTGCATCTGGTAGTGTCTTGCCTGGATTTAATGCTAGTAACTTAGGATCATTCCATTTAGCAATAGTACCCATGAATACTTCAGCCATTACAGGTCCAGTAATCTTTAGTTCACCTGGCTTGATACCATCTAAGTTGACAACAGGAACAGTTCCACCAATGATAGCAGGGAACTGTACTTGTCCGTTCTTGTCTAGTTCTTCACCTTTAACTGGAGCATCAGTTGCGCCAAAGTCAACGGTCTTGGCGTTGATTTGTCTAATGCCACCTGAACTGCCAATGCTTTGATAATTTAAACTGTTACCAGTGGCTTTCTTATATCCTTCAGCCCATTTAGAATAGATAGGCATTGGAAAAGTCGCACCGGCGCCTGTGATGTCGGCTGCTGATGCTGTAATAGCCGCTGTGGCTAATAGAATAGCAAATAGTTTTTTCACTGTAGATCTCCTTGTGTTAGTTACTACCTAACTATTTAAACACAAAGAGATTACAATATGATTACAAAATTAGACTTTTATGTCCAAAGACTATCACGAGCTTTGATAAGACGAATCATCATAGCTTCGTCTTCTGCCGCGTAGTCTGCTTCAATCTTCTGTAGCATTTCATGAGAACGTGTGCTTAGTTCTTCAAGTTCGGGAGTCTTTTTGCTACCAAATAGTCTGCCATCGTTGAGTTCGCGAGTCTTTTCGCAGTATTCACTCCACCCACTTGCATCGTAGGGATCAGGACGAGCACGATAGGTCACAGTCCACCAGGTGTAGAGTTCTTTGATTTCTTTTGCACGTTCTGCTTGTGATGTAGGGGTTCCATATTCTGGATGATCAGGTTCGCACCAGTCAGTGTTAGTCAGTGTCATTGCCCAATCTAAGTGATCGAGACCTGCTTGTGGACAACGCCAAGTGCGCCAACGGAACCAACCACTGGCCCAGAAGGGAGGATCGTACTTGGCACAAGCTTCTTTATCGCCCCAGGCAATGTGACTCCAGGCTGATTCTATCTCAACAAAATCAACCAGCTCATTGAATAGGCAAGGCAAAAAGCGGTTCCCCACGTCTTGCCACTGGCCAGGTTTAATATCCCGGGGATGAGCGGTAAGACTATGAGTACGAGAAACAAATCGGTTGTTGATATAATATTTGACAGCATATAATTGATCCACAGGCCACCATATAAAATTTTGGATTGCATCTAGGGCCTCTTCCGCAATCCAATAACGAACAGGATTGTAGCCTTTTGCTTCAACTTCCCATTCGTGCCATCCATCCGAGGTTAGTGCACCTCGTTTAGGTGTTCCTCGAACCCAGTCTGCAAATTTACTGCATGACCAATAGTTTTTTCTCATTACATTTTCTCGTATGTTTGTGCAAAGATGTCTTTCTTGACTACACCGTAGTCGTTTTCACCGTGACGAACAATAACATCTTCGCCTGGATTATAGTGTAACTTCTCACCCCAGCTTGTGTCAACCGTTCCGGAGTGATCTGCTAGTTTAGCCACTTTGATAATCTTTTTAGGTGTGCAAACACCGTTGCCTAAATCATCTTTAAGATCGTTAAACTTTTCTGGACTGATAGGATACTGCTCACCTTTTGGTCCAGTCATAATATAGAATCCTTTTGGATACTTAACTGGACCTTCAAGAGTGTCAATAGTGCCAGGTTCGTCGGCAATCTCATAACGTTCTTTAGCAGGACGTTTGTAGGTTTTGAATCCACCGTCCTTAAACCAATCGTCAGTGACACGCATACCTTCTACGATATTGATAAACTCACGAATCATTTACGATCTCCAAACAGTTGTAACAGGTTAATAAACAAGTTAATAAAATCCATGTACAGAGTCAATGCTCCGCGAATCTCTACAACATCGCTAGTGTCCACACTGACTTCTTCACGGATTTTCTGTGTGTCATAGGCAGTTAATCCCAGAAAGATGATAATAGCCAAGGCTGAGATTACCATCTGCATAACTGTGCTGCCAATAAAGATATTAACGATGCTGGCAATGATGATAGCAATTAAACCAACAAACATAAACTTGCCTAGGCTATCTAAACTTTTCTTGGTAAAGTAACCATAGCCACTCATAACACCAAACAAGATTGCCGCACCCATAAAGGCACTGACAATACTACCCATAGTAAACACGGCAAAGATTGTAGCAAAGCTCAAACCCATCAATGCCGCAAATCCATGCAGGCATAACTGTGCTACGCCTTTACTAGGATTATTACCTAGTACCATAGCAACACCAAAGATTGCTACCAGCGGTGAAAAGATTACAATCCACTTCATCACGCCTGTGAAAAAGAATGCCAATAACTCTGGACTAGAGCCCACAAAGTAACTGACAATCATTGATACAATAACAGCAAGACTCATGTGTCCGTAAACACGGCCCATTGCTGAATTAATTTCGCTAGCAGAACGATATGACATTCCACCTGTATAAGTTGTTCCAAACATAATAGTCTCCTTAATGACGGTTAATAATTGGTGTAAAACGTTGTCTAAATGCTGGCTCTAGACAACTGTATGTTTGTTGAGTAAATGTATTGGTATAATGTACCCAACGACCTTCTTCAGTTTCTCTAATATAGTCTATATGGAATTCTGTTCCGTTTCCGGCACCCCATATTTGATCTACTTCAATTTTCATCTTAGTGCATCCATTGTTAATTCCTTACCATAAACATGTGCTACCGGTTTAATCCATCCGTTATTAATACATTCTGAAATAATCATCTTATACTCTCTAGGGCACTTGTCGTTGATTTCAAATCCTGCCCTAGGGCATATTACAAGACCGTCCTGAAGCATAAACTTAGCATCACCATGTCGTATGGTTCTAATATTACTTGTTCTAGTACTTATCTTCAAAGCTTCTCTCCTACTTGGAATCCACGGAACCGTAGGAACCTTGGAAATCGCAGACTGTATGTTCCGTCTTGGTTTTGGGTGACGGCATCTGCTCGCACTTCCACGATCTGACCAAGTAGGGAATCGCGTGAAGTCCAAAAAATATCGCGATCACTATCGCTAAAACCACTGCCAACATTGACCCGAATAGCTTTGCCGTCATCGACTCCTTGGCAGACAATCGCTCCAAGCCTGCTAACGTTTCGTCCCGTGCCTTCTTCAACATCTACTACCTCCAATGATACTTCAATGAATGGTTTAAGTTTTAGCCACGCTACACTTCGTTTACATTCGTATCCAGCTTCTGGATCTTTAATCATAATACCTTCATACCCACCAGTAACTGCCTGTGCGTTAATTTCTTTGTAGCGCAACTGACCTGCATCTGTATCCAAATCAACTAGTTCATTGGCAAGGCAAGTAACATTAGGCAACATTTCATTATTTTGTTCTACCCAAGCCTGAACCATTTGACTGCGCACAGTCTGACTCTTGTCCCAGAAACCCTTTTCAAAGTCTTCAAGTGGACACATGTCAAACAAGTTTAGGATAGCATCGTTGGCCTTGACATCGCTTTTACGATGCACCTGTGTCATCAAGTCTTGAAAACTACTGCTCATGATCTCACCGTCTAGAACTAGAGCATATGGTGGAGGAGTCTTTTTAACCACAGCACTGATCTGTTCTGTTACATGGGGAAAGTTTACTAGTTCCTTGCCATTACGGGAAAACATATCCACACGCCCATCAGGATACACAATAGTAATAACACGTACTCCGTCCAACTTAACCTCAATGAGCTTTTGTCCAGAAACTTTTGACTCGTGATTAGCACTATCATGAGCAAGCTGACAACTAAAAATAGGTATTGCATAGTCAGGCCATTTCTTCTCCACTACTTTATTAACAGTTTTCTCGCTAACACCGCATCGCAGGTCTTTAATCAGTATGCGTCGATACCAGCCATTCCATTGCGCCTTAGTGGCACTCTTCATCATTTTAGCAACGGTGTCACGAGCAAGGTTGCCTGTGAGTGAGCGATTAACAAAGCCAGTGATAATGAGGCTAAAACTATCCCAATCCAAACCAGAACCATCTTCATCTTTTTTCTCCGGGATCTGTTTCAATCCAAATGTGATCATAGGGTCTAATGCAAGCCTGGCACCTTCAAAAAACTCTTTATTACCTGCGTCTGCTTGAGCCAAAATAATGGCTTCTTTGTCCAAACGACTATTGTGATCTTCAAGGGTGGAAATTACATTTTGGCACGGATCATGCATACTAGACCTTTCTGCTGTTTAATGTATATATTATACAGTCTAGCAGTTAATAAGTCAAGTGGTCTGGAGTTTTAAATGGCTTGCCAATTTGGGCATAGGGTAAGTTTCTAATGATTTTCTTTTTCATAGAGCGTATAACTGGATGGTTATGGTTCCAATCAAATGTTTTCATGTACTTGTGCCAGCAGGATTTTTTAGCACGTTTGGATAGATTGTTGTCTAAGTAGTGTTTGGCTGCGTCAAAATTGTTGCCAAATTTGTCATGTAACTCACAGGCAATATTAAAAGCAAATGCGCCCATTTCATCTTTATGACCGTAGTATTCTTGCTCTTTACGATCTCTAGCATAGTAGGCTGTACTTTGATATCCGGGAATATCTTTGAATTGTCTAGTACGGTATTGTCTCAAGTGTACAATTTCGTGTAGCATAGTATCTGCAAATAGTCTACACATTCTATCCCAGCGATTTTCTGAAAGTTTAATTTCTGAGCTGGTAGATTTATAACTAAAATTTATTTCGATCTGCTTATGTTCTTCTTGATCATAGTGAGCATAGTATGCGCCGCCTATATAAACAATGCCCTTATCGTGAGTAGGATCACGCTTTAGTCTAACTCTAATAGGAAGATACCATTTGAGATGGTCACTCAGTAGTTTTTGCAAGGTTTTAATGGCAAGGCGTTTGCCCACCACAAAGGGCTTTAACTCGTACATCATGGTGTACAAGTTATCTCTGTCTAACAACGACCAGTTAAATGGCTTTCTTGACACAGTACTCTCCCAGTTGTACTATTTAAGTCCTGTGTCAATGCCCATTAACTACGCACTTTATTGATATTTTTAAAAATGATGTTGTCTAATATAAATATTACTATGAAAACTTTTAAAGATTATCTAGCTGAAACTATTCAAATAAATGAATACGACACTGTTCCTTCTGGATGGAATCAATTTTCAGGGTCTGGGGGAAAGGCAGTTGCACCTCCTAAAGGTAATTATCAGGAAGTTCCGAGCCCAGATTCAACTGCTCCCGGAACTTGGTATTTGCTTAGACCATCACCAGCAACAGACTTGCCGTTTAATCCAGTAAAAACAAGTTGGTGGCAACCTGTAGATAATGGTGGTGTTATGAGTCCCCAAATAGGTGATGATCGAATGGGCACTATAGTTAACAGATTTGTTGATAAAAATGGAAAGATAGCAGATCAAGGAACTTTAAATCAATGGTTAAAGTCTTTGCCTCAAGCAGAATACGATGCATGGGCAAATACCTCAGGTGCCGGAAGTAGTACTAGCCCTCGTTGGGAATACGAAAATAATCCAAAATATACAGCTACTAACAAAGTAGGATCAAACAAAGCTGATCCCAAAGTAAAAGCCCTACAAGATCGAATACTGGCTAAAGATCCTAACGCATTGCCTAAATATGGTGCCGATGGAAAAATGGGTCCAGAAACTCGTACCGCTATGGCAAAGCTAGGGATAAAAGAATCCCTAGAGTTACAACGTATATTAGATCTATCTAAGTTTTAATTATGGGCGTTTTGAGATAACTTTGTCTGCTAGGCCATAGGCTACAGCGTCATCTGCTGATAAAAACGTGTCAAACTTCATATTACTGAATAGTTCATCATAGGTTTTACCAGCAGTATTATGGCGCACATACAATTCTGTAAGACGTTTGTTTAGTCGTTGACTTTCTTCAAAGCTACGTTTAGCATCTTCAAACTGCAATTCTTGTACGTGTACTGACCCGCTAGTACCACGTGTACCTGAGCTAACACGGTGTATCATCGTACGGCTTTCTGGCAGGACAAAACGCTTGCCTGCCGCACCCGCCTGTGCTAAGAATGATCCCATACTAGCAGCCTGTCCCATAACGTAGGTAGCTACATCAGGTTTGATAAACTGCATAGTATCATAGATAGCTAGCCCAGCTGTTACTGATCCACCTGGGCTGTTAATAAAGAATGTGATATCTTCATTGCCCTGGCTTTCTAAAAATAGCAATTGTGCTACAAGAATACTTGAACTATGTTCGTCAACTTCGCTGTCAAGCATGACAATACGATCTTTGAGTAGGCGACTATAGATATCATATGCACGTTCTCCACGAGCTTCTGTTTCTATAACTGTAGGTATTAAGCGTGGCATTATTTGTATTCCTTATCTAAATTTACATTTGTTAAACCTGCAACTGTCTGGAACTTGTCCCAAGCAATTTTAGCCGCAGGGTTCTTTTTTAATTCACTGCTAGGCAATACAGCTTCTAGCCAAATTTCCGGACGGCGACTAGGGTGAGCACCAAACTTGCGAGGCTGATGTAACTTACCAGTCTCCCAAAGTTCGATGCTAACACTACGAAAGCGGTCTTCATCTTCCTCTGCATAGTGGCCCCATTCGGGATTACTCCAACCGCCACGCTGATGATATCCTTGCCAAATACCCTGCCATTGTTCATTGTCATGCGGATCAAAATCTGTACGACTGATAATGACCAACACATCGGCAATGTCTACGACACCGTCAACAATATCACGAACACAGCGACTATAACTCAGACCAATTTTCATCTTCTACCTTGTTTAAAGTTTCGAACTAATGGTCCGTCTGAAGTAAAACTCATACGACCCATTTTGCCTTCATAGATGTTTCCATTCCATCGCATTTCTAATTTTAACTGTTTTTCAATACTAACTGCAATGTGATCGTGTTCGCGAAAACTCAAAAGATCTGCAACCATTTTGCGACCATTATCTTCACAAATAACTTCACACGTGTCTTCTACATATTGTCTCATAATTCGAACCTTACCTGTTTAATTGAATCCCAACGAAAACTCTTCCATGCCTTTGCTTCGATATCATAGACCGGCATTACCTCTTCGTTGACTTTCTTTTCTTTTTTCTCTACACTTTCTTTAATTTCTACTAGAGGCACAATATCAGTACTAGTAGTACAATTCATAACTCGCTCTGTACCATCTTTTTTAGTAAATATTATAGTAGTAGGACCATAAGCCAAGTGACCTTTCAACCACTTTTTAAAGACTTTAAAGTCTTTTTCATTTAAGGTCGTCATCATGGGCACTCAATTTTTGTTTAAGGGTTGCATTTTCAGCTTCAAGTTTTTCAATATGACTTGCTAACTGCAGTAGTAGCTCATACATATTTTTAGCTGTTGTTTTTGTTACTTCTGCTACGTTAAAATTTTCCATATTATACCTCTATTACAATGTTAGGATTCCAGCCACTCTCTGGCTCATAGCCTTCATAGCCACGAGGGTTGCATACTACACGAGTACTACCAATCATATAGTCAAACGGATGATGGGTATGCCCATGTGTCCACAGTTTGATCTGCGGACGATCAAGAATAAACTCACTCAAGTCACTGCTGTACGCACCATTCATTAGGTGTTGATCTGCATACTGTTCATGAGTTGACAACTTGCTAGGAGCATGATGTCCAACTACGACAAACTTCTCATCGTGCCGTTCAGCAACAATTTGTTTGATATAGCCCAGCATGTGCTTATGGCGAATAACTGTGTCATGAGGCTTAAGTCTAGTGTATCCCTCAAGATCCTTTTTAATAACAGTAAAGTCGTTCATCATGTCACGTACAGAATGTAGTGTAAGCGGATCACCTTTGTTCATATCAGTCCACAAAGTACCACCAATAAAAGTTATATCATCAATCTTCTTACTGCCTGCTTCTAGGAAGTAGACGTTGGGAAACTTAGCACACTCATTGCTCAATGTGATCAAACTCTGATCCCATCTACCATGGTAGAACTCATGATTGCCTGCTACGTAGATCACATGAGGAAACTGAAAGCTAACACGCTTAAGAAAGTCTCGAAATCGTTGAGCAGTTTCCTGGCGGCGCCCTAAACTTTCAATCATGGCTGCAGTTCTTACACTTTCCTCACTATGATTGTGTAGATCTTCAGCAACCATAATGTCGCCAGAAAGGATTAGAACATCGCAGCCTTCATAGTTAGTAATGTTTATATCAGAGAACTCTAAATGGAGATCACTGACTAATTTGATTTTCATATTGTTTTACTCGTTGTTGACGCTCTGCTTCGTGTGTATCGCACAGAGTCTTAATCCACCCGCCATCTCTTCTCTTACCTGGAGCACCACATGTTTCGCAAGTACGTGCCGCCCATGCTTCTGCCATACGTACCATACCGCTAATCTCGTCATCGCCACCGTCGTAGTAGAACCGTAGGCCGCCAAACTTTTCTTTAATCTGTCCTACAATTACTTGCGGAACAATCTCTGACTGCCTGTTCTTCCAATTAATGTGGTTCTGGATTTGGCCGCACAGTTCTGCAATAATTGGCCACCAACCTTCTCCACAACAAAATCCACCATAGGGTTCTGTGAACATCTGTGAAAACTGCTCAGTCATATGCTTTTCAAAAGCGTCATATTTTTCAAATTCGTCTGTCATTGTACTGCCTTAACGTAATTTAATCTAGTTACAGGATTACCATACTTCCAATGTAGACTATGGTCTTTGACTTTACTTTTAATTACTACACATGGCCCAACTTTCATATCTACTTTGCTGAACCACGATACCATCTTATTGTCTATTATAGCATCAACGTTCCAAGCATCAAAGTTCTTTGAGCGTTGGGACGCAAGTATCTCACAGTCTTTATCAAAAAGACTTGATCCAACGGCAGATAGATATTCCTTATCGGCATTCCTAGCACGTTTCTCAATTTGGTTGTTAGCAGAATCTCTCTTGTAAACACTAGGCAGGCAGGCAATAAAACCAATCTTATTGTCAGGAATTACACCCAATGTCAAAAGAGTATTAACTTCCATTTGAAATTCGT
>Ga0209442_1000218_pt1 | contig 35170 bp, 33 predicted proteins | sample LauGreSBDMM110DD_2_FD_187565 | JGI IMG/M metagenome (GOLD analysis project Ga0209442, IMG submission 187565) | Freshwater lake microbial communities from Lake Michigan, USA - Sp13.BD.MM110.DD (SPAdes) (version 2) | ecosystem: Environmental > Aquatic > Freshwater > Lake | place: Lake Michigan...
ATCGTTTCTCTCGTCGGTTTGTCGAAGATTTCCCCCGATAATGTGAAAACTACCTCGTCTTTTCCGACCCGTTTCGTGGTAAACAATCCTTTACCTAATGCACAATCCTTTATTTGGAGGAGTTCTTGGGACATATATGTATATTACATACCCAGACTTTATATTTATCATATACGATAGTTCCCATTCCCACAAATAGGACCACAAAAGGGGGTCCACGAATAGAACCGTTATTTTCCAAAAAATTGATTTTTATTTGATATACTTTTAATGGATATCAAATAAAAATCGAAATAAAAATGGATCTAAGCACTTACCAGAATAAAGGCCAATACTATGGATATCCGAAATGTTGTATAGACCATTTCATAAAAAGGCGGGTTAAACATGGATCGATTAACGACCAAGCCGGTAATGGATCTGGGTTTATTCCGTGCGATAATCACGCAAAACAAATAATAAATAAACAAATCAAGTTGGAGGATTTGATATCGAATCGTATTTGCGAAAAGCAATTTCCGGATGGTGACGGTAACGATATCATTTTGAATCGTTTGAAAATGCGATTTCGTATAGTGTTTGAAGCCATCCGTAGCCGAAGGTGTTGAAAACACAAATAGTTCCCCTCCATCATTATTTTACCTTATAACAAACTGCGGTTCGCTTCGCATCACCTACGTTTTCGTCCAAACTTCATTTTCCACCTTTTTCAGTCGTCTATCAAATCCGTCTATTTTTTCTATCACTTCTTTATGTCTAATAACCGGCAAAATATAATAATTATATGTTGATAGAATACCACAAGCCATTGAAATCCCGCCAATCGTACCAATAATACCAAAAAGCAATTTATCCTTCATTTGATAATAATTATAATATGCATATTGCGTTTAATTAATTTATAAACAAATAGTTCCCACTTTTGGACCACAGATGTGGGCTTTTGAATGAAAATGAATCTATAATTACCAAAAAATTGATAGTTATTTGTATTTTTAATAAATATCAAATCAAAAAATAATAATAATAATCTTCCCGTTCTTAACAAAATGATCGCATCTAACGAAGGAACCGACCGAAGGAGTTGTCTGCGCGAACTCCGCGACTTGGGCGAAGGCGTTTTAAACAGTGCCTCTTATAAAATATCGGAATTAATATGTATTAATCAACCGCCTACATATAAATGCGTTGTTGAAATCAATCGATTTCATCGGAATCGCGTTTTGACTACGATCTATAAACATTATACATTGGCGCAAATATACGCCAGTATACAGGGTGCGATTGTGGACGCAGAGGCGCGCCGCAGTTCGACGGAAACGGAAATACGGGATTTGTTCCTGTTTGACGACAACACGCGGGGTGTGGTCTCTATTCCGCGCGATGACGATATGACGCTATTTGAATTTATCGAATCGCACCCGTCTTATTTGCGACCATCCTACTCGGTCTTGAACATGAGTATGATATATAAAATGTATGTAATCGATAATGTATATTTGAACAAAAGTGTAGCTCACGCGAAACCGGAGGAATCACGCAGTTTTATTGTGTAAATCTATTCGATCGGTTCCTTTGCACGTCTCGTCTTGGACAATATCTCATCTCGCTGCTGTTTATGGTCGAAAATCGTGGTTGCTTTATGTGTTTGCATGCACATTTTGTGTTTCATTTCTATCACTCTTTCCTTGTATTTATGTCTAGCTGTCTCATATTCATCTTCATCTTCGAAGTCCTCCTCGTTGGGGGGCATACCACACTCGGCCTTCATTGTCTCTACGAATTCCATTTGTAAGGGTAAGAAGGCTTTATTCATAGCATGTCCAAGATTCAACCCAGCCTTCTCAAAACCATCCATGTATTTAACGAATTCTGCTTCACCACACAACTGTCTTTGCTCGTCCTTCTTTTTTTCCTTCACATAGAGGACCCCGTTTTTAACATCGGTGGTTTGGATGAACTTCTCGGTTTGCGGTTTCTCTTCTAGGCACTTCCAGAAAATGTCGTAAACGCCCGACGCGAAGTTGGTTTGGTTGTCGGCTATTTGTCGGAAATTGTCTTTGAAAAACCCGGCACTGCGTTCCACGAAGCGCTCGGTGAAATCGTGGATGGACTCGGCGTCCTTGCAGGTATGTGTTAAATAGAAATTAAGGGTGTTGTTGTGACTATTGGTGTTTGTGTTGGTGTTTGTGTTTGTAACGTTCCCCATCTTGGGAGCATTCTCTTGATATTTTTCGACTAACAACATAATTAGATTCTTCATTTCATGGTTGTCTACTTTCAGGATATCATTGGTCTCCCTCATAATGAGGTGTGATTTCATTAACTCGTCAATGATTATGTCTCGCTTGTCTACTGCTTCGTGATCAATAAATGTGTTTTGGAGATTTACGGAGGGGGTGTTCGAATGAGCCTGCGATATAGAGTTTTCTTGGACATCACACATCTTTTTATGGTTGTATAATGATGCACGATGGTTATATTGTTTACCACATGCACATGTATGAATTTGCGAATGTTTCAGTTGTATGTCGGTTGTATTATGTTTTTTGCTGTTAATATGTTTATCAAAACTATTTTTTTTGCTGCATCCGTAGTTACATTTTTCGCAAAAGAATTTATCGGAAACTTTTTGTAATTGTTGTGTTGTATTATGTTTTTTGCTGTTATTATGTTTATCGAAATCGCATTTTTTGCTGCATCCATAGTCACATTTGTCGCAAAAGAATTTATTGGAAACTTTTTGCGAATTATCTGTTGTATGATTCATATATATATACAACAATAAAATTCGCCTAAACCCTTTTACGCTCAAATATTGTGCGTATTCTTGGAAAAGTGGTTGCAGCCAAACTGTTTTCGTCGGGTTACAAGCCGCTGCATTGTGGTCTGATCGCGTTTTTCCAAGATGTGTGTGATCGAAGAAAACCCTGGAGTAACCATTTTGGAACTTTTTAAAAAGTTCTATTCTTGAAGAGTACCAACTCTTTTTATCTAGGGTTTTATTTGGTGGGTTTTATTATAAGGGGATCCACATATTTTCTTGGATAATTACGTAGTTATACACAACAAAATTGAACGGCCATTTTTAATAGAAGTTAGTACTATCAAATTCAACAAATTACAATGACTACAATTCAAGCGACATTAAAGTTTATATTCGACTCGGAAAATATTCGATCCAAAACGGATCTAGACAATTGGTGTGGTGTAAGCGGTAGAAAAAAATTATACAACTATCTTGCGTGGAAATCACCAGAATGGTATAACGGCACCCGAACGCCCAATGAGTCAATACGTGCTACATACCAGGTTATGTTAACGGGGTATAAAAGATCCCCCCATGCCGCCCGCCGCCATTAACCGATAAAAAACAGCAGATTCATCTTATCCCTCATTCAAATTATTATGTAATTCATTAACTACTCTATTTTTACAGAAAAGTCCAAGAATAACTGGTAAAATAATGGCTCAAAAATCATTAGTTTATGCGTTTTGCGAATTATAGGCTTTTTTTTGGAAGTATTATGCAGTAAAAAGCCCGAATTTGTAAGTATTGTATATTTTGCAGTGAACAAACGTCTGTTATAATCACTATGTTGCTGCATTTAAAGTTGATACTTTAACATATATATTTTGGGCATTTTCGGGCATTTTTATGTAAGTATTGAGGACTTACATAAAAATGCCCACCCTATTTTTATTTGTTTTATAAGTATTATTCATTTTGGATAATACTAATACCATTCTATGTCTTTTTAACATATCACCGATTTCCCGATATCCTACTCATTTCCCGATAATGTGGATAGAGCTGGGCGAATCGAATATAAGTGTTTAACGTCTTTTGCGTGCAGACTGTTTACGACCCCCCTTTCGGGTTGATTTGGGACTACACTTAGACTTAGCACCCCCCTTTTTATTGGATCCACGCTTGCGAGTGGAACGGTTGCCGCCAGGCACGCCCCCCTCTTTTGACGGCAACAAAGACCCATTCGCCGCCAAAGATAAAGATTCATCCATAGCCCCGGACAAAGACGAAGACGAAGATGAAGATGAAGACGAAGATGAATACCCGGCCCCAGCCCCAGCCCCAGCCCCAGCCCCAGCCCCAGCCCCAGCTGCGCCCATGGCCGCGGTAAGCGCGGGCGTCAAATCACCGGGTAGTTCCTCCCCAGCAGCCGAGATGGTTGTGTTAATACTAGCACTAATCATAGTATCTAGTTCTCTTTTTTTCGCAATTAGTTCTTCTTTTCTCGCAACTAGTTCTCTTTTCTTCGCAGCTATTTGTTGTTGCTTAACCGTTCGTGTAGCAATACGTTTTATTTCGTTTTGAATTGTGCCTATCCTAGTCATTGTTATAGCAAGTTCTTGATCAGCCAATACTATTGCTTTATAATTATCTAGATCGGCTTGCTGTAGGACAGTGTATAAATGGGTTGTTAACTCTTTATGTTTGTCTGGTTCGGGTAAAATGCGGTTAGCAATTGCGCTATCTGCGGCATTATACACGCGTATCAGCCTATCTTGAGTGGCCGTGCTGAGTTGATAGAACCCTGCATGTAATAGAAGTGCGGTGGTAAAAATGTTAGAATTTGTTATGTTATACACGATTGGAGCGAGAAATATAGTTGCACGGCCGGACGCGCTTAATATGGTAAGTCCAAGACCTGCTGTGACACTTGCAGTTTGCACCATTTTAAGAGACACCAACATCCAATATAGTTTTGTTTTAACTGATGTTCTCTCTAGCCATTCTTGAAACTCTTCGGGATTAGCCACTATTCCGGACATTGTGCGTTCGACTGCTGCCCTATTAGCAGTCATAACATCATCAATATACTGATTAATCGCACCGAGATATGGAGTGCCTGCGGCCATAGCAGGTCGAACTATTAATCGGCGAAGAGCTTCAACGGCAACATTGAATGCATTGAATGTAATTGTAGTTTGATCACCGAGAATGGTATTATGTATATCATTAATCGCCACCTCACCAAAATCGGTCAATATTCCCAACAGTTCCAACATATCAGTTATACCTGTAACCTCTGCTCCGGCCTCGGCGACGACCATAGTCGCATTTGCAGCATCCCTCGCAATTTGCTCGGCGGCACCCGCCGCCCGCACTGTGGTATCTGCCGCCGCAATCGCAGCGTCCCATATTTTTCGCAAAAACCATTTCGCACATTCGGAAATGCGACCAGCATGAAGACCCAACCATTCAACTAATGCATTCAATTGCGCAACCAATTCTGCGTATCCTCCTCCGACCATTTTTCCGGATCCACCGCCATTTTTACCCGCCATACGCATACCATTAAACACCTCGATTAAATCAGCAACTTCTTCAAAATTACAATCTTCTCTAGGAAGGTCTGCATTTTTACACAATCGCCGTGCATTTATATAATCGACTCGCCATTTATCCACCCATTCCTCTCTCACCGCCGCACCATATTGTGCGAGGATCTGTTCGGCTTTTATGCATTGCTTCGCACTATAAATCTGTATATCCTTATCACTAGGTGCCTTCGTCTTTTTAAAACTTCGACTAGCCTTTGCCGGATCAAAATTAGCAGACATCAAATATTGAAACTATAAAATAACACGAGAAATAAAGTAATTTTGTGATGCGTTATACACACGACAAGGATGTTAACGAAGAGTTCTTCAACAAGAGTCAACTAAATGTGGCTCGGAAGGCCGAGGTTTATTGATAAAAAAGAGGCCAATGAACCCTATAATTTGGACGACGCGCGTAAGCAGGGTGTGGTCGGCGAAGAAGCGCGAAATGATCGAGCGGATGTTATTGGAAGCGGCTAATAATTCCAAAGCTGATTGATCAATCGCGGAGTAAAAGTTGTATTTATCGACTAAACTCTTTTCTGTATCATCGTCGGATTTCATATTCACTTCCGAATCGTCTTCGGATATAACCGACGGAGGACTTTCGACAACAGCAGACATGCATTGTTCAACGGGTGGAGCTACCAAACTTAAAGATTCGGGTTGTTTCTCTTCAACGGGCTTCGCTTCAACTTCCAAACTCAAAATATCAGAATGCGACGTGGACTCGCGAATAGTATCGAGAAGACCGACTTCGGCGAGCATTACGTTGCGAGCATGTTTCATTGTGTCTAAGTGGCGCAGGAAGCGTGCATTTGTGGGCGCAGAGTAGTTGCAGTGGGAGCATGTAGGCATGGATAATGAAATGTGATATACTATAGCGCAATAACAAAGTTTCTTGTGTAAAACGTAGCGACTGTAAACGTAGTGAACCGAAACGTGGCGACTGAACAAAAAACAATCCACCTAAACTCGGGAACAACGAGACATGATCACGTGCCGCAAAAAAAAGGTTTTTTTATATTTTCCGTTTTTTGTTTTATATTTTTTATGGTTTTTATTTTATTATTATTGATTCAATTTTTATTTTTGTTTTATATTTTATATTTTTTATGATTTTTTGTTTTTTTATGCAGAGGCGATGATAGAGTTGGCGGTAGTGTCGAATACGCCGATCTGCTCGTGAGTGTCCACAGAGTAGAGGTTGTTATCGGAGTCGATGAGGTAGGTCTTTCCCTTGAACTGGAATTCCTGTGTGTGGATTTCCTCGTCTTCCTCTTCCTCGGCAGCTGCTGCGACAGGAGCAGGCGCTGCCTTCTTCTCAGCCTTCTTCTCGACAGGCTTCTTCTCCGCCTTCTTCTCGACGGGCTTCTTCTCAGCAGTCTTCTTCTCCGCCTTCTTCTTCTCGGCAGGAGCAGCGGCAGCTGCGACAGGCGCTTCGACGACGACGGGCGCTTCGACGACTGCGACAGGAGCTACAACGACAGGCTCTTCGACGAGTGCTTCGACAGGCTTGACTGCCTTCTTCTCAGAGACTTTGGCCTTCTTCTCGGCATCCTTTGCCTCCTTTGCGGCAGCCTTCTCGGCCTCCTTTGCCGCCTTTGCGGCAGCCTTCTCGGCTTCCTTTGCGGCAGCCTTCTCGGCTTTCTCGGCCTCCTTTGCTGCCTTCTTGTCGACAGGAGCGGCGGCAGGCTCAGCGTCGATGACGGGCTCGGCGGTGGCCGCGGCGACGACGCGGCTGACTATGTCGGCCTCAGAGTCGTTGGCGAGGTGAGAAGTCTTCTTGGTGCGAGGCTTCTTTGCGGCGGCGCCGTCAGCAGGCGCCTTTGCGGCGCGGGGCTTCTTCTCGGCAGGCGCCTTTCTGGCGCGGGGAGCCTTGGGGGGCTTGTTGCGGATTGCGACATACTTGCGCATAACCTTGGCGGTCTCCTTGTTCTGGGAGACGACGGAGGTATAAAACTGGGTCTGCTCGTCGACGGCGCTCATCAGCTTGAGCTCGGACAATGCAGACTCGACACCCTCGGCAGTGAGTAGACCCTGAGACTCCAAACTACGGACGAATCCGTAGCCGAAAATCAAGAAGCGGGAGAACTTAGCAGCCAGGGTAGGCTTCTTCACACGGGGGGCCTTGACCACAGGCTCGGTGACGATGGAGTTAGTTACGGTGTTAATTGCGGACATGATTAAATAATTAGCTTGTTAAGGCGATTGTTGATGCTTCTCACTCATACATAAAAAAGCCTTTCAATTTTATGCGCTTTTATGGCCATTTTCATGACCAAGTGGGAAATCGATATCCCACTCATTTCCCGATATCCTACTCATTTCCCGATATCCTACTCATTTCCCGATAAGTAGCAAATAGCCATATTACGCCGGTTGTGCATATGTGTGAGCGCCGGGCTGGGGTGCGGGGCTGGGGTGCGGGGTAGGTGGGTGGTGGGGTGCCCAGTATACCAAATAGACAGAGCATCCGACCCTGCCCAAAAGGTCCTCTACACCAAACTTACCCTCGCCTTCGGTTACCGATCGCTTCACATCCCTCATCCAGTTCTTAGAGGGAAACGTAGGCGTTAGCCGAAGTTTCCCGAGTGAACTCCCGAGACACGCGAAGCATTGTCGAATGAGTTTAAATTCTATGGTGGTTGTGATAATAAAAAAAATATAGCTGATTAGCTATATTTTTTTATTTTTTATGGTGTATGTTTTATATTTTCTATCTTTTTATGCAGGGTTTTTCTATCTAAATCATGTTGGACGGCCGCCAGTAAACACAGATACGGCCGTCATTGAGTCGAATCTTGCGGATTGCCTTTTTGGACTGTTCCGACGTGAGACCCCACTTGCGTGTAAGCACATACTCAAGAGTTGGATTTGATCCATTCTCGGGACGCAACGCAAGAGGTGCTTGTTCACCGCTTTTCTCAAGCTTCTTGTTGAACGTCTCGAGAGCCCAAGCAATCGCCGCCTTGTCTTCATCAAACTCCATGTGATCAAAGTCAGACACGCGATCGTCGCCAATTCCTTTGAACTCGGCCTTCGTGACGGTCGATGGATTCACCTCGTCCTTTTCAAACGCAAGTTCAGCCAAACGACGAGACTTGCCCTCCCATTCGGTCGCGACTGCATCAAACTTTGCAGTGGTGTAGACTGTGGGCGGCTTGTAGTTAGGCCAATTCTTAATGTTGCCCTTTGTCCGTCCGGCGTTTTGCGAAGCCTCTGCCTTCTTGGTGCAGTTCGATAGGATGGCGTAATCGAAGATGAACTCAGGAGACATAATGCTGATACCACGACCCACACAGATGTTTCCAGTAATAGCCACAGGAAAACGATCCGCCCCGTTTTCGTTGTGCATTCGCATCATCTGCTGATTGAGCTCTTCTGTCTTGTCCTCACGGAAATGTGGGCGCCCTTCGACGGGCAGCGTCAGAGCGATTCCGTCGCCGTTCACAACGAACACGGCAAATCCTTTGCCGACCAGAATGTCGCGAATAATCTGATGCGATATTTTCTTAGTGTCGCCCGGGATATACCATTTGCTACCGGCGCACATCTTGCTTTCATCGACATGATTGGTGAGGACCTCGTGAATAAAGCCAACGGTATTTGAAGTGTTTTCGAGTATGACGCGGCGGTTGTCTTCCCATCCATGGTATTCTGGACTTGTGGTATTCTCAATTGGAAGCACATTCATGTGCCTGAACTTTTTAAACAGTGCATCCGGGGTGGCCGTAAGGCAGTAAACGCGAACATTGTTATGCTCGTCGGCGAGAGGCTTGAATGTGTTGTCTATAAACTTGGTGAACTTATCCGCCTCATCAAGCCAGATCTTGAACTCGAACTTGCCTTGTGTGTGTGGGCTAGAGTTGAACTTCTTGATAATGTATGAGATATCGGACACTCGCTTGCCGTTGGTGCAGGAGACCACGTTGCGAATATCGTCCATGAGGATCTTGGATATTATCTCATTACTGTTGCTCTGCGCCTTACCGTCGTCTCGCGACGAGAACTCGACATAGCTCTCGTCGTTGATTGTGAATGGTTCGACGTCTCGCTGCACTCGTTCTGACGTCTGCTTAACGAGCAGAAGACTGTTGTCGCAGAAGATGAAGTTGATAACCGTCTTTTCCGCGTGCTCATCTAGGTCTTTGATGATCTGTTGAATCATTACAAAGGTTTTCCCGGACTGCTCCGGTTTGCATATGAGGATAAAACGTTCCCACGCGTCTTCCTCGTTAACTCTAATTGCTAGCATATTATTCATTTTTGATATAATTGTTGATGCTTCTCACTCATACATAAAAAAGCCCTTCAATTTTATGCATTTTCGATGCTTTTTTTGGTCACCTCGGCGGGTTCGGGTGTCCTGCTATTTTCCCGACTGAACTCCGTAAGCATGTCGAAGGTGAGTGAATAAATCGATTATATTCTGATGCATCTGAATATAATCTTGGTAATAGCGTTACTCCCTTGAATGTGAATAAAACGACTCGCTAGAAGTGAAATCGCTGAGCCGAATATAAGATTTACCCCATTCGCGAATAAGCGCATATGCTTGTTCGTGTAATAACTCGTCTATAATGTCGTCAGCAGAAGCCTTTCTCTTCTTCAATTTACGTTTTATATTGTGGCCGTCATAAAACTCACTTTCGAATCTTGGTTTATAATATACTTTGCTCAACACCTCTTTCATTTTATCTCTAGACACTTCCTTGTATTCAATTGTCTCCATATTCGCATCGATAATATTCTCGACAGCTGCATCAGTTAAATAGATCTTGGCCTTCGCGGGCTTTCTGACTTTTTTAGTCGCGGACGAAGGAGAGCTTTTGGCCATAGGAGAGCTTTTGGCTGCAGGAGAGCTTTTGGTCATAGGAGAGCCTTCGGTAACAGGAGGGCCTTCGGCAACAGGAGAGCTTTTGGCCATAGGAGAGCCTTCGGTAACATGAGGGCCTTCGGCTACAGAAGGACTGTTGGCTACAGCAGAGCTGTTGGATGTGCTAGATTCACAATTACCAGTTTTTTTGTTTTTACGAGAACCTTTCGGACAGCGCGGCATCTTTATATATATATCGTTGAGAGATTTGTCGTCTAAATAAAGATAAAATTTAAAGGGTCTTTCAAGATTATGCGAATTCGAGGCCTTTTTGATCGGATCGATGAGTTTGTGTTTTTGTGGATAGGTTACGAATAAACTCGTCCTTATCGCTCTTGCATTTTACAAAGGTGTTTATTATGCTAGCGGGGGAATATTTGTATTCAGGAATACGTTTTAAGTCGCGAGGATGTATCGCACAACCAAACAATTTGTTATACATGTCGCCGATTATTTGGTGATTTGCGTTTTTCAGTTCTAGTGTGATATCTATACGACCCGGTCTGATTAGAGCGGGATCCAGTTTATTATAGTGATTACTCGTAATAATCATGAGACGGCCAGGAGTTTCGCGAATCCCATCCCATAGATTCAATATATCATCTAATGTGATCGGATCGGTATTTTTATCCTTCACTACAGTTGGTTTATCACATGTCGATGTGGCTATGCAATCGATAAGTTGTTCGATATTTGCGGTCGTTTTGTCTGTTGTTGTGTTGAACGAATCTACACCCTTATCGCGAGCCAACACAATATCTGCGCAGCAATCAAGATCCTCTAATAACAATATTTTCTTATCAAATTGGATAGGATTTTTATTTTTGTTATTGTAATAGTTTTCATAGAAAAAATCGTAGAGTTGTTTCCTTGTTTTTATTAATTTCAACGACAATACTATGATATGACGTTTTGTGTAATTCGCAATGCATTTTACTAAGGATGTTTTACCTGTCCCGGGCGGCCCGTGCAATCCGATACCGAGTGTATATGGAATGCCTAGGTCAGCATACCACTGTTTGTTTTCTAAGAAAAACGTGAGTTGTTTCATCAATTCCGCTTTACCGGTAAAGAAGATGTTATCGAATGTAAAATTGCTTTCAAATTGATGTTCACTCCAACACGACAATCGGTCTTCGTCATATGAACTCTTTTCCAGAGTATATACATATTGTTTATTGTCGCGCAGCTTATTCATATTCTCGACGTATTTATTTGTAATATCATCTATAAACGAAACGAGTTCTTTTACGGAGACCTTGCTCGAATAAAGTTCAATGGTGTATTTAATACGTCGTTCCTCACTTCCAGATTTATCATTATTGCTATCAACGTTAGACATGCGGGTTACCGCATAAATATCGCGTTCCTTGTCTATCAAAAAGGACCATGCTTGGTTGGCTATAAACACGGTGTCTTGGTCAGTTTCTGATGCATGTTTCTTTAACACCTCGCGCATATTGATTATCATACTATTATTTTGCATATTTTCAATAATGTGTGCCCAAGCAGCATTAAATCTCGTGCTAAATAATACGGTTATATCGGTTCCGCCAAAATAACGAGATTTATGCAAGATTTCACCTTCTAATACCACAGTTTTCCGACCTAAACAATATGCTAATATGCTGTTTACATCCATGAATATATTTTTAGGGGCTTCTAACACCCGATTTACTATATAGGTTACTAGGGCTAATATCAACGATGTCCATATTGCGCCCCCGAACATTGGTGGATTGTTAGGCGTCGATGTATGTAGTATATTTTCCATTGATACAATTCGGATGATGTAAACTTTATATTGTTTTTATTATACAGCCCACCCGCATCCATGAAGTGAAGTCTGGACAAAAACGTAAGTGATGCGAAGCGAACCGCAGTTTTCTGAATTCTTTATTATTTTATGTTGGAGCGAACCGAAGCGTCAGCGAAGGAGAGCGACTGAACTCCGGAGATGTGCAACGCATATCGAAGGAGTTTCTATAACTTCAACATTCAAAACAGTAACGCGATGATCATGTTTTTGTAACCCCGCGGTTTTTGCGTCGTCTCTCAGATCACAATAGTAGGACCCGTCGTCGTTGCAGATAACTTCGTCTGCATACTTGGTGAAATATTCTAAACGATTAGCTATTTCGCCAACGTCTACATGGATAACCTTTTTGTATATACGCGTTGTAAGTTCGCATTCGCCACCACTGCAATAACCATCGTGATCGGACACCTCTTCCTTGAAAGTTATCTGGATGGGAACGTGGACGTCAGTCGGAGTTTGTGTGGAATTGTTCATTTTAAAAATATAAACGTGATATTATTTATATTTTTAATTTCAATTTTATCTACGGTTCGCTCTAAGCACACTACAAAATTGAAGTGCTTTTAATATTGAATCAATCCGGTAAATTATTCATCATGATGCTTGTTATAATAACGGTTGGGTTTATAGTGGTATGGTTAAGGGAAAGGAGATAAATATGAACGAAGTTTCCCAAGTGAACTCCGCAGGTAGTGTGGAGCGAGCCATTTGGCGAAGGAGTTCGAAGCATTACAGCCAACAATCCTCTTCAAACCCAAGAATTCTAATCGCGTCCGCATATGCGTCAAGACCATACTTTTCAATTATGGTTCTCAAATGAGCTACCATTTCGTCATGATTTTCAGCGCCTCCAACAATTCGTAGACAACATACTTTATGAACCGCCTTTTTATAATCATCCGGGAGCTCTGGGTCATTATATACATCATTATTCCAATAATATTCATAAGACGGTGCTCTTCTAGGATACTCCATTTTATCTAATTCAAATATAAAAATAACATTATTGTGGGTTTGGTAGCCCCAGTTATCATAAATCTTGTTCAAATATTTGGGTATGTCCTTAAAATTCTTACCGATCTTACCATATCCAATTTTAATTATTAGCGCGCCCAAATCCATATCATCTTCAGAAGACATAATATATTATATTCATAATTTCGCTTTATGCTATTTTCTTTCCGATAAAATTGATTTTGTTACTAATTTAACATATACAATACAATTCATTGAACTCCTTCGACTAGCGTCTGCGGAGTTAAATCGCTCAACTTACGCTTCGCCTTCGGCTACGGATCGCTCCAAAATATGGGAGGCTGTTTTTCAAAAAAGTCCTTGCACGATTTAACAAAGATATGTTTTATTTGTCGAGATCCCGAAAAATAAAACATATCTTTTTTACACCTTATAACTAATAATATTGAAACATGATTACAAAATTATATTTTTTTATTTAGTTATGATACTTATTCTTAATTATTACTAAAATTCATATAAATATTGCGGGTCATCCGTTAATCTATCAATATTCCAATTTGTAATTGATTGGTTGAATTCAAGTGCTTTACTAAACATGCCCTTCATATTGGTCACGTTTGATACATTCCAACCCCCAATATCTTGGTTGAAGACATCTGCCATACTAAACATGAAAGCCATGTTGGTAACATTGGATACTTCCCAATTCCCAATAGCTTGATTGAAAGACCTTGCGCAACAAAACATGTGATTCATCTTGATGACCTTGGATACATTCCAATTTTCAATAGGTTGATTGAACACCTTTGCACCAAAAAACATGCTATCCATGTCGGTAACCTTGGACACGTCCCAATCCCCAATCGGTTGATTGAAGGAATGGGCACACATAAATATGCTCCTCATGTCAGTAACATTAGACACGTCCCAATCCGCAATAGATTGGTTGAATCCACTTGTTCCGTAAAACATGTAACTCATGTTAGTAACATTAGACACGTTCCAGTGACTAATGTCATCATTGAACTCTGCCTTGTTCGTGAACAACCTACTCATGTCATCATTGAACTCTGCCTTGTCCATGAACAGCTTACTCATGTCCGTCACACTGGACACATCCCAATCACTTATATGACCATATTTTTCTTCGGCTTCAGCACGATTACTGCACCAGAGATTTACGGCTATTCTGATATCATCATTGGTTCTCCACAGCTTCTTACTTTGCATCATTGGTCTAAAAATAACCCACAGAAAATCTGGTTGGATGAATCCGGTTCGAATTCCTCTACTACATTTTTCTTTTCTTATGCGATAGAGCCAATGCAATATATAAAAATTCTCTTCAGTAAAGAAGTTTGACTCATTATCTCTTACTAAACTATAAATTATATTTTGGTATGGTTCCGGCATTGAACGAATATTAAATTATACTAATATAATTATTACATTAGTATAAAAAGGAATCCTCGACTGTCGCATACGTTCCCTCCAAACACTTCGTTCGTATTTATCGAACCATATAAGGATATGGTTCGATGAATATGAACGAAGGAGTTCCGATAAAATTGATTTTGTTACTAATTTAACATATACAATACAATTCATTGAAATATGGGAGGCTGTTTTTCAAAAAGGTCCTTGCATGATTTAACAAAGATATGTTTTATTTGTCGAGAACCTATTAATACACAATTATTAATACGTTGCGCATTTTGCAAAATGATATTACACCCTGATTGTGAATATGATTTTAGCAAAGAATATGGTAACGAAACCTATTGCAAATGTCCACACTGTATGAGTATAGGAACTCTTGTGACTCGACCGAATCCGTTAGCGGAACAAATAAATCCGTTAGTTTTGGATGAAAGCGTAGTCGATCGCCGAAGTTTATCGAATGAAATCCGGATACGTCCGAAGAATGTTGGAGGAAGCCGGAGCGAGAGCGAAGGTGATCGACTAGAACACGGCCGTGAACAACGTGAACGGCAGTGTTCCGAAGATCCGTCGCTTCCGGTGTAGGCTATCGACTATGTGCCCCTGTTACAAAATTGCATTGTATCGTTTTTTTACTATAATAATCTATAATATGCTTTTTATAATCGTCGTCTAATCTCCCAAGAACAACTATTAAATAGTTAAAAGCGAGTTGATATTCATTTTTTAGTATGTATTCGTCAATCCTTTTTTTTGAAAAATGTATATACAACATCATGTCTTCTTCTTCTGTAATTTCCATTAGTGATTATAATGGAAATTATTTAAGTTTTATTTGATTTTTATATTTTATGCAGTGCGAGAGAATATATTATGTGCCTCTGGACTCTTCAATTTCTTAGAATGAATTTTAACCTTCCGCGTTTTGCGCGTAGTAGCATCGCGAATGCATTTAAAGTCGGCATTTCTAACCTGACCGATTTTGCATGTCTTAACACATCTCTTCGTCACCGGATTAACCTCTTTTCCGTCGGAACAGGTCTTAACTTTGGGTTCAGGTGCGACAATTTTATCACGAACGCACTTAAATTCGGCATTTCTAATGTGACCAACCTTGCATGTCTTAACACATCGCTTCGTCGTGGGGTTAATCTCCTTTCCGTCGGGACAGGTCTTAACTTTGGGTTCCGGTGCGACAATTTTATCGCGAACGCATTTGAAGTCAGGGTTTCTAACTTTCCCGGGCGCACACACATTCACACAGCGCTTTGTAAGCGGATTAAACTCTTTTCCGGCGGGACAGTCTCTATCAATTTCGATATTCTCATTTTCCGTAGCAGGAGGTATTACAATCATAAAGCTACTATTGTCGATTGCCGCAGCAACCTTCAATTCGGTCGACACCCCATTCGCAATTAAATGGTTCTTAATATGCTTGTTATGTTTTTCAAGCAGACCACTGTTCGTCAAAACGTCTTCATATTGTGCTAATAATTGTTCGGGCGTAGAACGTAGAAATACTCCCCCCTCCAACATATTCACAACAATGTTCATGACATTTGTATAAAATTCATCAGACAATAAATGCTTGGATCGATGTAGAACAAACATAAGCGCAATTCCAAGACCATATGAATCAATACTATCAATAGATTTATCAATAAACTGGTTGTAAGAAGCGTGAGTCGGTTCAAACTTAATAACATTTTTAAACGCGCGGTCTGCATGCACTTTGACTGCGGCGTTTCTTTTCGCTTGAGACTTAGCGATGACCACACTTGTAAAAAAATATCCGCAATTGTTCGCAACCGACATAGCGAATGCTTTATATGCCTTCGTAGTCCTTCCCGTGCTCGACGCCGCCCTCATATATTCATCTTTATTCCAATAAACTGCTTCAAGTGGAAACGACCAATGGTGGCTATTACCGAGCCAGTTCGACGATATTTTCGACGCATAAATACGTGTGGACTTCTTCTCCATAAACCCGAAATCAATAAAATTCGCCCGGTTCGTCGATTGGTCGTATACGATATTTTGTTGTTTTATGTCGTGATGAACTACATTATTATCGTGTAATACTTTTAGACCATAAAAGAGGCGAACGGCTTCTAACCAAAATAGTTCAATTGCGTCAACATGTTCCTTGGTTTTTGTCCAAGTCTGAACCTCTTCGCCAAATGCATCAAGATCTTGGCCGCCGTATTTCATCACGAGCAGTGCATATTCCCGAATTTTCTCAGGATGAAACTTTTTGGAGGGACAATTATTGATCGCACGCATATTGTCTAACATGGGATCTAATTTGCATTTGTCTGGTTTGCCTAAATAAAAATGTTTGTCGGCGTCGGCTGCATCAATATGGTTAAACTCACCAAGCTCTTTGGTAGCATTGTGTTCGGTCATTAATTTCGAAATACTGTCTTTTTTCCGACGTGTGTTGTTATTACATTTCAAGGGCGGTTTGTGAACACAACCAAACGTGCCTTCGCCAATAACCTTGGGTTCTATACCAGATATTGGTTCAGAATCGTCCAAGGACGGCGTGGAAATAGGGTTTGCCGACATTCATATAAGATAAGTGGATATTTCATTTGACTGGTGTCGAAGGAAATATGAGTAAAAAATTCGTATGAATTACCGCAGTCGCGAGAATACGGAATATGGACTATGTATAACAGCTTGGTTATAGATCGATGTATACGTGCCTTTTGTAAGAGCCTTCTTATGCATTCGCACTAGATCATATAGTTGCGAATAATCGTCAAACGACCCCACTCGATCATCTGCTGTTTTATACCCATTTTTTTTGTAAAAATCGATAACATCCCACCCGACGCAAGGTTGCCATGCAAGAACTCCAATAGAAGAGACGTCGAATAATCCCACTAACGAACGCTCTGTTTCTTGAAGAACAATACTGCCGTATCCAAGGCGTCTGAATGGTTCTTGGACATGAATGTTCGCCAACGAGGCCGACTGTCGATCAACTATCGATCGACTTGTCCCGATAAGCCCGCTGCATCGGGTATATATGGACACATCCACAATATTGTTTCGAATAACAATTGCAAGTTGCATTATATTACATATATAAAAATGAGAATACAAAAATAATATTAATCTTGGAAATTAGTGAATGAGTTTGTGTAATCGAACGAGATCGTATAGTTGGACCTGATCATCATAGGTATCAACGCGATTATCTGAGATAATATACCCATTTTTTTGATAAAATTCGACTACATTAACTGACCCACATGGTTGCCATGCAAGTAAATGGATATTTGTTACACGAAATAAGTTTTTGAGTGTCTGTTCGGTTTCGGCTAATATTTTCCCTCCAAATCCGCGGTTTTGGTGTGAAGGATGAACCGCGATGGTAGACAATACGGCACTATTGTTGTGAATAAACGCACGCGACGAGCCAATAGACAAATCGAGCGCGTCCGAGAAGACTACTTGCAACATATTACGTTGAATGAGTTTCAAAATACGCATATAACATGTGTGTATAAAACAATAAACACAAATATTTTAGAGCACGCGTTACGAGTTATGCAGAGACACCATAGCAATCATTTTGCGATTTCCGGAATATCGGGTATCGGAAACACCTCCTATAAGAACGTGATTGGATAGAAGGAGAGACGTATCAACTTGATATCCGTGTGAACGAAGATACGAAAACACTGATGGTATATCGTCTGATCCCATAAACGCATTTGTTGTCTTGAACGGATTACCAATCTTGGACACGGGTTGACGAAGGAGTGTAGGGACACACGATTGGCCTTGAAAGGTTACTAGAGAGGATTGAAATTCAGACAGTTTGGGAAAATGGATAAGTGCAACCATGGCGGCGAGAGGACCATTTGGGACACAGTCAAGGGTGATAATATTTTGATATGTTAGCAAATAGGAATTATAGATTGGTTCTAGATAAAGGACGAAGGTGGAATGATCGGAAAAGGGGAAGTCTTCAGAATGGGAGGAAATGGAGTCGATCGGCGAAGGTAAAGTAGCCCGAGGTGGACCGATATTCATTACAAGTCCCATACGTTTCGGCATGGTAGATATATATACTAGATAAACGTATTAAAGCTAAAATAGGAGGAAATAATACCCAGGGGGGTGGGTGTAGTCGCTCTTATAGCTCAGTTGGTTAGAGCATCGGTCTTATGAGCCGAAGGTCTGCGGTTCGAAACCGCATTAGAGCAATAGACCAGGGTAAGTCTTAAAACTACCCAATCCGGGTTTAGCTCAGTTGGTAGAGCAATCGACTGTAAATCGATGTGTCGCCTGTTCGATTCAGGCAACTCGGAAAATGCACGGATGGCCGAGTTGGTCTAAGGCGGTGGACTTAAGACCCACTTTTCGAGGGTTCGAATCCCTCTCCGTGCAAAAACCCTGTAAAATTGTGCATAGAATGTATTTTTGATAATAGTATTTCTGGAAATCCAAGACAGCCTTAATGTCTCAATATACCCGGTTAGCTCAGTTGGTAGAGCGCAACCCTTTTACCTGCATATATGCAGACGACAGGTTGTGGCCAAGGGTTCAAATCCCTTACCGGGTGTATACGGAATGAGTTTGCCGAAAAGTTACTCAATGCTTCTGTAGCTTAGTGGTAAAGCGTCAGGCTGTTATATGATGGTATCGTTACCATTATGCAAAGACCTGAAGATCCCCTGTTCGATCCAGGGCAGAAGCGAATTTTTATACACATAATAATTGAAATACTTATCATGTGCATTATTTGATAATAGGTTCATATTTCCAAAGAAATCCTTTTGCAGTTTTTGTCTTTCCATTACAACACATAGATATGTTTGATGATGTTGTCCCTATGTATTCTCCTGCTTCTTTGCAACTATCAAATAAGTTTAATCTATTTCCGTCAATATCTAGTTGTATTACTTTATTTTTTCTTCTTGATATAATGCCTTTATTTATTGATTCTTGACTATTTTTTTTACCTTTATGGACTTCACTTAATTTTTTCTTGGTTATTTCACTAAGCGGTTTTCCTATTCGAGGATTATTTAAACGAATAATATCATTATCATATCTCTTCTTCAAAGTATCTGAAATTTTTTGTTTTGTTTCTGCATTATGTCTCCCGCTATTTCCTCCTAGTCGTAAATTATAGCCGTTCGGAACCAAAGAATTATATTGTTCAATGTATTTTATTTCCATATCATCTAATTGATTATCGAATGTTATACATACTAATTTGAACTCAAAATTATCAACACCATATTTATTAATCGCAGATTTTAGATATCTGCAATTGCTTCTTTTTTTTAAATGGTCTTTCCAACGTTCTTCTACATCACGTATAGTTTGACCGACGTATATTTTGTTATCTGTCCTATTGGTTATTTTGTAAATATATCCCATCTTATATAATTACTACACATATTTTACTTTTATATAATTTTACGAATTAAAGTTATATAATTTTCCTAAACGTTCTCGCCCTCTTGCTTTTCATTTTGGAGTTTTTCTTTTTTTTTCAAATATGCTCGTCGGGCATACTCTTTCTTTTTGTCTGGTGATGCTACATACGTGCTTTTGTAATTAGTTCGTTGTTGATATTCTTTTACCTTTTGTTTATGTTCGTCCTTATTATTTTCATAATATGTTTTGTTTTTCAATAAATATTTATTTAGTTGCTCTTTTAACATCGCATTCTCCTCTTCGAGCTCTTTAATTTTTAATTGGTAATCCATTATGATACATGTATATAATAAAAATATTTATATATTTTTCATTGTGTTTATCTGGAGATGTGCGACCGGAACGCGGACGTGAACAGCGTGAACGGCAGTGTTCTGGGTTTACACCATTGGTAATTTAAAACACCGTTTTTGACGGCACCAGGGTAAAATATATTTAATAGCCGCTCGAAGGAGTTTAAGAGTAAAATATAAATCTATACCAGAATAATATATGAACGTAAACGCCATTAATAAAGTCAAGGAACCGAAGACCAAATCCGACGGTAAGAAAGATATATATATAATTGGTCAAGGAACGTATGGATGCATGTATATTCCAGAAATTAGTTGCGATTCAAAAGAGCCAACTTTAAACAAGTATGTTTCGAAGATTCAACAAGACAATTTCGCAAGCAGACGCGAGATCAAAATAGGAAGGGATATTTCGAAAATACGTGGGTATAATGCGCGTTTTGCACCCATTATCAAAACTTGTCCGGTAAACGTGGCTACCATTAACGGAAAGGAATTAGCGTCATGCAAGATGTATATGCAGGCAAAAGCGGCACACACAACCGACAATTTAATTACATGTAAAATCCGATATGTTGGAAAGAACACATTAGGCAAAGAATTGGACAGCGTGTTATTAAAGAAGCGGCCGTCAAAAAATGTATTGAATCGGTATTGCAAACAGATCGCAGAAACACATATGTATTTACTAAAGAGTCTATCAATATTAAATGAGAATGGCGTGTTACATCTAGACATGAAAGAGAATAATGTGATGTATGATGAAACGAATCATGTTCCTATAATTATAGACTATGGACTTTCATATAACGTGAGCGATCTAGACATTGACGAATATGCTAAGAACGCGGCGAATCCATTCGGTGTGAATGTGCCTTGGTATTCACCGTGGTGTATTGAAGTAGTCATATTGTCCTATATTGCGAAGCAGATTCAGACGAAGGCGGATAGCGCATACAAAGTGGATGTGACCCGTCTGGATTCGAAAATAGAGGATTTTGCGGTATTCTCCCAGATGATTGAGAATTATATGGATAAGAATTTGATATTACAACACAAAATATTTAGTGCAAACGAGGTGAAAGATTACAAGACCGGGTTAATCGAGTTGGTAAAGGGATTCAAGGGGAAAACGTGGCGAGAGGTATGGAAAATGGTAGTCGCGTCCAATAAATCGTGGGACAATTACGGAATGTCTGTATTATATTTGCAGGAATTGAACATATCCGGTTTACTGGATTGCATGTCTCCGAGTGTGGAGCAGAGCGACAGGAACGCGGATGTGGACGACAATGTTCAAACCGAACAGTCATTTTTGAAACAATATGTGGATGCGTTAAAGAAGGTTATTTTGTCGAGTCCGGCAAATCGTCCCATTGCAAACGAAATGCATCAGATACTAGATAATATTTTTCGAAAAACAAGTCGCAAATTGTATAATGACGTAATTACAAAATTTGAGGCGAGATTGAAGGGGGAAGACGTGAAAGAAACGATCATGATGAACCGCTTGGAATCGACACGAACCGCGATGCTACAAGACAATCGGTTACGTGTAACTAGAGGGGTTCTTGCGCGCTAGTTGTAGCGAAGTCGAATGAGTTGACGCGCAAAGTGATGGTCAGTGCCGTAATTTATATTATTTAGGGCACGAATGATTATATAGCAAAAGGAGTTTAATCTAGACCGCCGGGTCAACCGCTCGACCGAACACAGTTTTCATAGATTCATACCGATCACTATCCATGATTTCGAAGAATTGGTAGAAATCCGATTCCGCCGAGTGTCTATAACAATATCCGTTTTGGGTCACTATAATGGGTGAAAATGGATGATCTTGACCTAGACATTGTAACGCGCTTTCAAGATCCGTGCACGTGAGAGATTCATTGTTCAGTGCGTTGTATACAGCGCGAACCATCGCAACAAATCCATCACAAATTTCGAGATTAATCCAAATGGGCGAGTGTGTTGCGTATAAAATTCGTTTGAGACCAGATTTTTGTGCGATAAGGCATGCATGTGCGATTGCGCGGCACGCATGTTTGCTATGAATGGAAGCGGCGTCGATAAAAATAACAGGAACATCGTTGGCGCGAATCGTAGAATTCCATTTATATGAAATATGTTCCCATTGGGTATTCAACATGTTAATATTTTCCCCGAGACGGGATTGTTTGGGAATGAAATTAGAATAGTCTGTAATATGTTCAATGCATCGAATGGCGTATAGCACATATTTATCAAGGTGATTCGGGAATGAAAACACGTTCTCGATCCGCGAATATCCAGAGGGGTTTGTGTATGGGATGGGGAGAGGGGTATTCAGAAATTGTTGAACATTGGACGCGCAAGCAATTCGAGAAAGGTCGTTATCGCATCTAACTGTAAGATCGCTGGTTTGATTAAATAATGCATCCCAATTCTTCGCGAGAGATCCATGTGGAATTTTGGCGGGGGTAATCAGCCGAGTCTCTTTGGAACACATATGCCGTTCAACGGGGTCAATTAGTTCCGTAAGTGCGACAATGATTTTACGATACATGGTTTTATATTTACGTGCCGCGTAAAATTCGGCCTTGATCGAACGAGGTGTTTGTAATATATGAGGTGTGTATTTGCATGTCCATTGATATGCGAGTTTATTAAATAACTGACGATGACTGGATGGTTCGCGCGGGACCCACTTAGCCACGTTCGTATTGCTATATCCATATTTGGTGAACGTCACCCAGTCTCTACGTAGCGCCGTATTCATGAGTTCAACTGCGTTATCGATGAGCGGATGATCTGCACCGCGAACACTATATTGAACCATATAGTCGTATAACCCGGATACATCTCGCCAAGAACCGTAACCATATTGAGAATTGTCCCCGGAAAGTAATTCACGAAGAGCAAAACATGCTAAAACCGGAAAACATTCATACCATGCGTCTAGCATCATATATGTAGTTTCGCGGCGTCCGAGACCGCAATGAATGTCGCGAGTGTGGGCGATGAAACAGAACATGTTTTCGAGGATGGATAAATAAATGGCGTGATCGATCGAATGTGCAAATGTATTTATATGAGAACGTATTGTGTTCAGAATCGATATAAGTTGTTGACGTGCGGAATAGCAATCACAATCGCGCGAAACGGACCTCCAAAAATCGACAATGGATTCGTGCATGGCGCGCACATGATTCGTCTCGGATAAGGGTGGGAATTCGAATTCCAAATTTTGTTGGCTGTCGCCCATGTAGTTCAATCCGAAAGCTGCAGTTAAACCCACGTTTTCGTCCATTATGAATATAAGAGGTGAATTCATTAAATGGTTTACGGAAGTCGTTTACGAGTTTTACCGAATACGGGTAAATCGGCGGAGATGCGAACACGTTTCGTTTTCTTGGGCGCGCTATTAGCGTCTTGACGTTTCAAAATGGAGGCGGGTTGAATATTGATGGCCGGCGTTGTTTGGTTAACTAGAACCAATTCTCGAAAGATGATCCATATAGAATTTAATGAATGAAATATAAAAAGAGAGGGTGGTAGACGGATCGTTCGAGGTAGATCGAAGGAAGAGAAATAGGGCTTTGTATCGAATTGAAAGTCGGGCAGAAGGATACGTTCAAACATTTTGGTGGGTTCGCATGATAGACAATAATAAGATACGCTGTCGCATTTATAGCGTTTATTTTGTAAATTGCGATGGGAATGGATGATTTGCATGAGGGTCGTTTCGGATAATTCGCTACCCAATTCATTATCTAAAACTGTAAGTGGATATTGATGTGATGTAGAATGGTCGATTTGATTTTGCGTATTTACATATAACAATTGAACACGGATTTTGTCCATGGGTTCAGGTGTGCATGTGACGTCACATTCGGTGGTTCTTATATATTCATTTTCCCACTCCATATTTAATTCACAATCTGCATTCATCTTACAATCCGCACCGATTTGTATTTAATAAATTGAACGCTTTTCCTTAGGCGAAGCGTATCGAAAGTGTTTCAACTAAATTCATGTGAAATGGGTATAAAGAGAATAATGAATATAATATTGTATCACAACTGCACCCTGTAGAATATCGAAAGTATATAAAAATTACTCCCTTGAATATTTTTACGTGATACAGCACAATTTTGAATGGAGACGTAGGCTAATTGAACTACAGTTTTCAGATTGAAATCCGGATATGCTAGTTTACCGAGTGAACTATGAAGCATGGTCAACGGATTTTCGAGGGAAACGTAGGCGCTAGCCGAAGTTTCCCGAGTAAGCTCCTAAGCGCGTCGAAGGAGTTTTCAATTACACACAAAATTGAAACAATGTATGGGATACATTGCTTCAATAAAACGTATATATAATATAATACAAATGGAAGCGACATTATGCATTCCGCGTATAGAAAGCTCGACACAATTGGAATATGTGCGCGCGATATTTAATAAAATGAATATGGGAATAATAAATCGTATATCGGAGATTCCATTACGTGTCGATGCTAGCTATAAGCGAGTGATGATTCAGATGACCATCGATATCGGAAACGATAAAGGATCGTATATCATGTCGCGATTTCGCAGTGGACAGAACGTAAAAATTGTGCACAACGGTCCGGAATATTGGAAAGTGGTTATGGGAAGGGTAAATACGGTTGATTCACCTGATCGGAGCGCGAAAGTGTTTTGATCAATAACCCGGCTCACTTAGAACACGTATAATGAATATATTTATCTACTACGGGATTTCGCTGCAGGCCAGAAGAATGATTCATGCGAGACGGGCAACATAACCTTCGAAAAAATGCGATTATACCCCGAGAGTCCTGGGCCATTTTGATTTCGATAGTAAACAATTCATCAATGTGACTGTATGCATTGCGATAGTGTCCAAGTTCATCCTTTATTTTTTCCTTTGTTTCGGCCAAATACTCGAGGCGTTTTTCAATTCGCGCGCGGTCCTTACGTTTCGGGTGTTTGCAATGTAAGATTGTGCGAATCTCATTTTTAACGTCTTTAAACCGCGCGACCAACATTTTACGGTTACTTTCAATACGTTTAATAAACGAGAAAATGTTAATATTGCAAATGACGGGAAACATGATGCGGATTTCATCGGGAATGAATAGCGTATTCCACTCTTTAATTTCCGAGATTTTTTTCTCAATTTCTTGGACCTTTTCAAAGACAATTTTGGATTTGTCTGCTTCATCGTCGATGAACATAAGTTTGCTCGCTACAAATTCGAGCGTTGTTTCGAGTTTATCGAATTGTGTGGCTGTATTATAAAATGTTTGGGTAGAAGTTTCGAGTTTGAGATAGTTAACAAGTGTAATTAACATGGCCGTGAACGCATTCAGTCCGGAAATTACACCGGCGTTCCAAGTATAATTTTCAATAAGTGGTGCGAATATAGTAACGGCGGATGTGATTAATAATGCAGGTATGAGTAGGCAATTTAGTTTGCGCTGAGAAACAAGATAGGATTGAATAAAAAGGTTCTTTTGGCCCTTCATGTAAGTAATTAAAATATCAAGTTCGCTGGAATATTTATTATCAGCATCGTCGTAATATCGGTCCAAGGACTGTTCGACTTCTTGGTAGGACAATTGGCGCGCGCCCTGTTTCGGTGCATTTTCGTCGTCACTCAGAGACAGGGGGCTGTTACTATCGTCGTAATTATACGCGAATTCGCCAACTGATTCTGGTATCGAAGAGTTTTGGCTCGACGCGAAACGTGCGCGTATTTCTTGTAGTTTTTGATCGAGATTTGTCGAATAAATTGTGTCTATGTCGGTGGGTTGGAGTGAAACATAGGCGCCAGTCAAGGTTTCCGGATTGAACACCGAGGTAGTGCGAAGCATTGCCGAAGGAGTTTGTCCAAGACTGTCTTCGGAAATGTCCGATAGGGTTTCGACTTGAATAATATGTTGGTGTTGATCAACATTCGGGGCATTTTCCATTCCAGTGTTTGTTATAACAATAAAATTGATAATACCATCTATATTCTTTTAATTGTAACACATAACCAATAATGGAGTCGGAATCGGAACCGAGAAAAACGTCGAAGTATTATAGGCGGCGCGAGGCCAAGGAGAATAGTGATTTCAAGGAATATTGCGCATCGGTCAAATCGCACATTGTTACAACCCGTTTTAATAACAACACATGGGTTGAGAACGAGGCATATCGCACTCAATATCCGGTGCTTAAATGCGTTTATGCGACGCCGGAATTGAACAGTGAACGATTCTTACCCGATGGCGTATTGTTTGTATTGGAGATGAATAATGATACGAATCGTTTGATGGGAATTGGAATGGTGAGGAATCGTGCGATTGTGAAGAAACATCGGGTGTATAGCAACGAAAATTACAATCGATATGCGTATGTTGGAAAACACAGGATTGATCGAAAAGACATGACGGAAGAGGAGGAGGTGGTGGCGCGAGTATTCGATGTATTATGTTTTACGGGCGCTAGGCATATGAAACGATTGCAAGGAATAAAGGCATTTCCGATGGATATGCTCTATAAATGCAAATCGATAATGGATTTAGTGGAGATTGTAAAGACAATGTTTAGACGGCGCATGGATAAAAACGTAGATGAAGCGAAGCGAATCGCAGTTTTGGACGAAACCGTAGTCTAAGTGTAGAGAACCCCGAAGACGTTATCTGACGGAGTTTTATAGAATCGAGTAATTGGTGAACAAATAATATAAATGGATTTTATAAACTGTTTTTATTGGAATGAAAAAACAAGATGATGCAGACGATAATTTATATAACGTATCCAATTATTCCGATTCGGACTTATTTGATATGTTGGATTTGACTAATCCAACCGATCGCGAATTAGAGGCGAAGATTTTGATGAATATCGATAAATACGATTCACTGTCTGATCCATCCGCCAAACATCTCAAACGTTTTTTCGAAGATGTATACAAGCATTTTTATGATACGGAGGAGGAGGAGGAAGATGATGATATACCTGAAAATATCACACTGAATGAAGGTTTTACTACGGCAAATGAGGTAGAACTATCGGGCAAATCGAATCGCGCGGAAGAAAATCAGGGTAGTCGAGGAAATAATATAATCCAGACGTCGAGTAAATCTGTTGCGAATCCATTGCAGGTGAGTCAGCTTACTCAAGTAAAAAGTGTGCTGAACCCGCTTTTGAAAGAGACACAAAAACGTGTAATACATCTAGATAGTTCCTATCGAGATTTCGAGAACTATCCGTCTTCCACGAATTATTTGATTAATTTGTCCGAAGTTTTGAACAATGTCGTTGCTATAAGATTACATTCAATTAGTGTCCCATATGCGTGGTATAACATAAGCAATATCTATAATGCGAACTATTTTATATTAACTGGTGTCACCCCCGGTGTAAAAGGAGTATATGAATTCAAATTTGAGGTGAGTCCAGGGACATATAGTATCGACGAATTAATGACTGCATTAGGCGATAGTATTAAGACTGTCGCGGCGAAATACCCTGAGGTTAATTTTGGGACAACTTCCGTGAAATATAATGTTATCACTTCGAAATTAGAATTGATATTAGATATAAAAAACGTGTTCACGGAACCGCAATTTTACATGTATTTTAATTATTCAACAAATGCATTTGATGCGATCGAAAGAAATAAGTCAATATCTGGTTTCATCGGATTTTCCGACAATGTAATACCAAATCGAATTGCGATGCCTACGCCATCTGGAGTCGACGGTGTGGTAGTTCCCGTTGAAAATACATATACAATGAATTCAATATACTCGAATTTTCAATATGTATATAATGCGACGTCGGCTGTGTATCCGATAGATAGCGGGTTTAACCCGAATATGGTATTCGAAGTAATTGTGGATAGTCCAGCCGTCAAAGATATATCCGGAAATGTGGTTACTCCAGCTATACCCGGAAATAATTATTTTACGATTATTAACTATGAAGGTCCCGGAAATTACGTGATAGGCGAGACGGAGGCATTAAACACAATTAAGATTTCGTTTATAGACGTATCTGGGAATTATACACGTGGAACCATTATGGAATCGGTAAACCGGTCATTATTAACAAATGATAATTTGACGCAAAATTCCGTGCTGCAGATGTTTGATATTTCATACAACAGTGTAGATCTCAGCGGCAGCGAAACGACAATTGCAATGCAACGTTTTCAATTAATTTATTCATTAGAGCCGAAATCGATTACATATGTAGAAAATATGAAGCAAATCGTATTATTTCCAGACGAGAGTAGTTTTGCATATCCACTCTGGACAGGAGGGAACTCGGTATTTATGTTCGATTCGGATACCACATTTCATCAACCGAATTCTATCCGAGGTGATGTATCGCCCATTAACACCCGATATGTGATTGATTCGTCTGCATCGCTTATGTTACAATGCACAAAACCACTTTACACTACTAATTATACGAATTTTACCTACACGTTTGAGAAATCCTCTGATGCTGGATATACCGCCGGGTATTCAATGAACGATTATATTGGTGTGAAAAATTACACAGATCAGTATCTCACCTCGGTAATAAATTCGACAATACAGGCGATTGATATATCGAAGGGATACGTAAACCCCAATATTTTTTACGATGTCGGTTCGAATAAGGTCCGAATGCAGTTTGATATGTTAATTCAGTTTGACCAAACAGATTATATATTGGATTTATCAGGGTGTTTTTTATCTGGCGCGAATTTTATAAATAAACAGCAGATAGATATTAGTAGTGGTAGTATAAATGTATTCGACGGTTCGTCTAACGCACTATCCCTGTCCATACCCCTTACTATAGTAGACAATTCGAATAATAAAATGATCGTAACTCCAAGGTCAGGACAAGGAAATTCGTATGTCGGCTCATATACGGTGTATTTCAAAAATGGTAAATATAGAAGCGCGTCCGCGCTGACCAGTATGGTGAATACAGCGTTTTGTGGTATACAGGGTCTAGCCGACACGTCAGGTAACTCATTAAATGGCTTGAATATGACGCAGACCAAATTATCATACATCATAACTGGGTCTAATATTGTTTGGACATTTACCTATGTGATAATAAACAAATTGACGGATCAAGATTATAAGGTGGTGTTTACCGACACCTCAAATACATATGTAGGCCTCACAACAGGGACATCATGGAAAGCGTATTTTGGATTCAACGATACGTCATATAATTTGGTGAGTAGTAATGTAAACGATTATACATCCGAAATTGTATCGGACAACGATGTTTATGTAGATCAAGATGCGATGATTACAATTGACGCTTCAAATAATACTTTTTTATTTAGCCCGTATTCAGATATAAGTGGGTTATATGATCCGAACAATACATCTGATATAACCATAACATTGCCCCCTGGGCAATATGGATTGTATCAGTTATACAACGAAGTAAATAATATAATGAATGCGAGTATTGAAACAGATGGATCTTTCATGTATTCATATTTTGACGAAAATGGGGACGAATATACAGTATTTCAGATAAACATAAACAAGGTATATAGTGCGAAGGATTACGAGTTGATATTTTTCGACGAAGAAAAAGCGGTTCTTGAACAAGTAACTAATATAACGTCCAATTCGTTCCAATCAATTACATGGGACGTAACAATTGGGTGGTTGCTTGGATATCGAAAATATAATCGTTATATGCTAATGCCGACGTATATTAATAATTACTTGTATGTAATATCGAATAAATATACATATGATGCGGATACCGAGATTATAACATTAAATGGTGATACAAATCTGGATTTGAATATTTTTAAAAATCTGTATTTGATTGTAGACGATTACACGCAAAACCATTTGAATGACGGACTTATAACCGGAATCCGCAAAAATCCCAATGCAGATAGGCCAAGTTATTCGAGTCGAGGGACGCGAGTTGAAAATCCGATCACTCGCAGATATCAGGCATCTATATTTAACTCAATCCAACCTGGAATGGGTATGTCGGAGAAGCAATTGTATGCTGCAAACATAATTGCTGAAGAAAATCAAGTATATCAGACGACGATGATATATTCCGATCCGCCGTATGTAAAAGACATGTTTGCACTTATACCATTGAAAGTAGGATCACTTTCCCATGGAGATTACTACACAGAATATGGTGGTACATTGCAAGATAACGATCGAAAATATTTCGGACCGGTTAACATAACAAAGATGAATATAAAATTATTGAATGACCATGGAGATGTGTTGGATTTGAATGGTGGAAATTGGTCATTTTCAATCGTATTCGAATATCTGTATAACTTTAAAGGTATATAAGGTTAAATCGTGAGAAAATAATACGCATTTTATTATATTTACTTTATCATGTTAGCACGTAGAAGTCGAAAGTTGCGCGCGATGGAGTCGACTCCCGACAATAATACCACTAATAATATACTGGTCGAATTAACAACACCGATTGAGGATGGGTCAATCCCACTCGTGAACTTTTTGGAGAATACGGAAAAATTTATTCGGGACAATTCGAATTTGGTAACGCGTATATATGATTTGGAGCGTGAAAATGCGAAATATAAGCAGTTGTTTAGACAGTATGAAACACTTTCGGAACAGGTTGATAAATGGGGGGCGGTAGTGAAGGTTCTGGCGGAAGGCGACGACCGTATACGAATCGATTTGCCCGCCCCTTTAACAAAGGGCTCGGTTTCGGTTGCTAAGATGCCCATATCTGCATATTTTGGTGCGAACCCGATCACAATGAAAGAAACGGGCATGCCGGCAGATGATATTTACGCGAGTGAGCCGCCGAACTCCGTCGGCGATATTCAGAAGCCGACTATTGCGATGGATATAGATGAGTTATTGCGAACCAATATTACACTCATGGCTGGCCATATACAAAAAATGAAACGGGACAAGGTTGCCGCTGACGCGAGCGACAAGAACAAATTTAGGAATGTGGACAAAACCGTAGGTGAAGCGAAGCGAGCAGCAGTTTTTGGATTGAACTCCGAAGACGCAAGTCGAAGGAGTTTAAATGAAACCGCTGGCGATAACCAAAAGGGGGATGAGAGTCGAGGTGCACAATTGCGAAAGTTTTACGAAGATCGTGTCGCAAGGACATCTCGCGTCGAAGAGGATGTTTCAGCAGAAGCGTAGTTTGGGGTAAACTCAGTTGGCGACAGTCGAAGGAGTTTAATTATATCCCATATACTATATATCATGTCTATTGCGACGTTAAAAAAGAAGACCGCTGCGAAATATAATAATATGAGTGTGAATGTTCCGCAATTTTCGATAAATGGCGGATATAGAAGTCAAGGTTGGGTGGGGCAAACGACCCTTTCGCGCTCGTTGCCTAGAACATTGATGGTGGGAAATACTCCCAAAGGCAGCGGTGGGTGCTGCGGAACGTATAATGTAACTACGATTGTGCAATCAGCGGTTACGTCAACAAACGACAATGCGGCAATTAAATCGTCGGTTCTCAGCACGGACGGTATGATCGATACAAAATACAGATGGATTGGACGTCCCGCGCCATACACGAGCGTGAAACCGGGCGATGGAAATAACTTAAATGACCAGAGTGATTATATCACACGTAAGGCACGGGAAACAGTGAACGAGACGTCAAATACGTGTGCTAAAATGGATAGGCCAAAATTTGTGTGTGATTCGGCTATATTTAAATGCAATCCGGTTATATTTAACACGACAAAGACGGTGGGTCCGAAATCGGCGGGGCAGTATACGGCCGAGATAGAGGATAAATGTGTAGTAAATGATATAGCGTTTCAAGAAAAGGACAATGAAACTGGCCTTTGCGGAATGCCTGTAGTTTGAGGCGATTCGAAGCTGAAGGAGTTTGAATTATTTTATGATACGATTAGATGTCTCATAAAATATTAGATATATGAACAAACTCCTGCGACAATGCTTGCGGAGTTCACTCGGGAAACTTCGGATGTCGCCTACGTTTCCCTCCAAAAAACGTGTGTGGAGTCTATGTATTTTAAATTACGTTGCTTAAATTATTAATTGCGGCAATTAAATCCTTGGTTGATTCTTGCATGATTGTTTGGTTCGCGCCGACTAATACCGGTAATGTAGCAGTTATTACTTCTAATAAATGCTCTAGAAAAGGCGTAGTTTTGGATTTTGGATTTTGTTTTAATCTATCGATGGCGGCTCTTACATCGTCGGTTACTGTTGTTGGTGATGCTGCTGCTGGTACTACTGCTGCTCCTGGTACTACTGCTGTTCCTGTTGCTGCTCCTGGTACTACTGCTGTTCCTGTTTCTGCTGCTGCTGCTCCTGGTGCTCCTACTGCTGCTGGTGCTCCTACTGCTGCTGGTGCTCCTACTGCTGCTGGTGCTGGTGCTGGTGCTGGTGCTGTTCCTTCTGGTGCTGCTGGGTCTCCTGCTACTCCTGATGCTGATCCTGTTGGGTTTCCTCCTGCTCCGGTTCCTCCCCGTTTTGCTGCTTCCGCCGCTGTGGTTAATGCATCGAATGCCTTTTGTATAACGTTTGCAATAGATAGTTCGAGTTTCGCATTCACATTATACTCAGCGAGGACAGTCTCACGATGTAAAGTTTCAAAGATAGATTGCTCTTTTTCAATATATATACGATTTGTATATTTCCGAATATACGCTATTTTAAAGTAGTTATCAATCGCATCGAACCCATTTTTAATATCAATTTCAAGTGAACCACCGACCATTTCCGATTCTTCGACTACAGGCTCTTCTCCGCCTACCATAATATTAATATTCCGCGGTGAAGAGCGTCTATTTTTAAAGCTTTGTTTCACGGCCTTGTTTCGTTTTTTATATGAATAACCGCCCATTTAATAGTTATATTATTTGGATATTTAAAAATGGGGTTTTGGATGAAAACGAGGTCCATATTAGAAAATTGATTTTAAAATGGACTATGCATATTATATCATTAAAATGGATAGTAATATGGATACACAAAAGCTCCCGGTGGACTCACTGCTTGAGAAGTATATTAAAAGCTTGACGGACAAGGAATATCAAGGATATATGATTGCTAAATCACATCTAGGTTCATCATTTGATTTGGAAAAAAGCACGGGGTTTCGAGAATGGAAACAGAATAATGCGCCAAAGTGATACTATGCCGAATAGGCTTCGAATATGTTAACCGAATCAGTTTCACCGGCAGGCGTTTTCGTAGCGACAGGGTTGCGCCAAGCCTTGGACGAACCCGCAGGTGAAGCGAAGCGAACCGTAGTTTTCGGATTGGAATCAGAAGGCGATAGCTGAAGGAGTTTAAAGTCGCTATAGTTGAGTGGTTTATTCACAGCAATTAGTTTACTCGTGTTTGTGGTTGAGATTCCCGATCGGTTTAGAATTTGAAAATTGTAAAGTTTTCCCAGAAGTATAAACTTATTTTTGGTCGTATGTTTCGTATTTTTAACAACCGCCGCTGTATCAATCGCCTCTCCCGTCTTTCGAGAGTTTGGTTTTTCGTTGTTCGACGAATATTGTTTTAATTTCGCAAACGGCCCCTTCGTGATATCAATTTTTGGTTCTTGTTGTGCGCTATTACCACCGTCTATATTATGGGTTCGCATAAATGGCGAGCTAAATCCGATTGGTATTTCCGATTCGTCGATGAAAAAATCTCTGCATAAAAATGTTCGCACGTATTTCATGGCTGCCGCGTTTAATATCGAATATGGTATAGAGACATCGGCATAATACGCAAATGCGTGTCTATATGCATCATAATGCATAACAATATTCCCCCTTGGGGTGAATTCGTATAAAATTCTCCGCTTCCATGCGGCCTCGAGTGGATTTTCAGCAGAAGCGATTGCATCTGAATATGATTTTGGGTGATAGAAGGAAAGTTCTATGTTATCGTTCATTTTATTCGAATTACTTCGACTAACTGGATCAGACCGATTGTAGGCAGTTATAAAGGCCTTCTTGTTTTTGGATATATATTGTTCTTCTGGAGTAGGTTCCTTGGGTTTGGGATTTTCTCTCACAGCCAATATGTAAGGCCTTTTTTTAATGAAACGATACGCGGCATATCCGATAGAAATACCGAGAATCGATGAGAATATGGTAGCGGTCGATGGTTTCCACATGATTGTTAAAGAAAGTATATTGAATATATTTATATTCATTTATGGCCGTTTACTAATTTCTCTCGCCAAAACATGCAAGTGACTTGCGTTTCATATAGTCGTCCTCTATATCTGCATGATCGCTGTCCAATAAATGCTGCACAAATTTGGGCTGGTAGTTTACTAATTTGTTATTAAGACATTTCCTATTGACTGATTGTTTCGAAAATATGCGATAATGATAACAAACCATGTGTGCAGATTGGATGTCCGATTCGCGCAAGTTATTAAAGAATGGGTCGATTAAGGCGGGTTTATTATGCACCGAGTCCACACATATAATCTTGGATTGAGTATTTCCTAGAGGGTTATGTAAATTTAATTGTGCGAACTTGGAACATCGCGTAAAGCACTTGACCTCAATTTGTTCATATCTGCATCGCCCTTTTGCCCATCCACCTGGATGGGGATGTTTTACATTATGATTCCATCTGTGGGTGATGTGTTGCAATATGGAGGGTGGGTCATTCTCGCGGCCGTTACTAGACATCATTACCCACGGGACTTTTACACAATCTGCGTTACGAAATGTTGTTTTCAATTCGTCGCATATAGAATTCGGTGCGGTTTTACGCGTTGATATAAATTCGTCGCAATCGACAAATAGCACCCATTCGGTTTTGTCTCGGATTGTCTTATATAAACGATTGACGTCAAGTGTTTGTCGCTCTTTAAATGAATGAGATGGAATGACTGTGACTTTTGGATTTCTGAATACAGAATCGCAAATGGGAAGTGTAGAATCTACGTCAAATAAAACATAAATGTGGTCAAC
>Ga0209442_1000225_pt1 | contig 34520 bp, 26 predicted proteins | sample LauGreSBDMM110DD_2_FD_187565 | JGI IMG/M metagenome (GOLD analysis project Ga0209442, IMG submission 187565) | Freshwater lake microbial communities from Lake Michigan, USA - Sp13.BD.MM110.DD (SPAdes) (version 2) | ecosystem: Environmental > Aquatic > Freshwater > Lake | place: Lake Michigan...
CATTAACAACTAAAAATACAGCATTTATTAAAAAGAAAAAGAAAAACTTATTATTATTTTTAATCATGACAGGGACAGGGATAGTTGAAGCTGCAGTCTAACGAATTTAGCAAAACTAAATAACTATTCGTGTTAATTGTATTTATGTTGGTGATGAAATAATTATCCCAATTTAACGGTATTGGGTTTTGGAAATTTCCTGACATCACATGAAAATTAAATGAAGCTTGTCCATGCACAGTGGAGGACTGGTTGTTATAAATCCATAATTTGTTTTTATCGTGTGAGGAAGATGGAATAGAATTGTTGGTATTGTATGTCACTGTACATAACTCAGAGTGGTTAATTTGTGCAGTGTTATTTATACTAGATATTGCTGGGTTATTACTTCCTCCAGACCCGAAAGTGGTGTAACAAGTGAAGTCTTTACAGCTATTGAAGGCAACGGTTTCGTACACAAAATTATTACTAAAAGTATGTGTTGAATTGTCGAATTCCCCGATAAAATTATGTTCTCCTGTGGGAGTTGTGAATTTACCCGTGAGGTACAGTGTGTTTTGGTCTTTTTTGAAGATTCCAGTAAAAATTGGGATATGAAGTAAAATTGGATTGACACAGCCACCTGTAGGATTAGCTTCAATGTATTCGAAAGTGAACAAGTTGCCATTATTTTTATTTAAACTAACCATGAATGGAGCGTTTATATCAACAGAATTGGCAAAGATCAATGCGGTATCTCCCAAAATGCTGATTTTTGGAGAGCCAATGTTGAACAATAAAGGATTCGTTTGCCATATTACAACACCTGAACTAGGGTTTATTCTTGCAATTGTTAGGCGAGCCGAGGCACCTAATACACTGCTTATCTCCGTCACTGTTCCAGTAATGATTATTTCTTGATTATCGACCTCCACCAAATCGTTGAAGTTGTCAACAGGGATGGTTGCAGAGGCTCCAATTATGATCTGGGTATTTATTAAATTGAAATTTGCGTCAAAGCATGCATAAAATGCATTTCTGACCGCTGCAACAGGTTGAGTTGTTCCAGTATGAGAACCACAGCATACAAAATTACCATTGGACAATTCAATTACTCTGGAAAAAAAGCCACCATTCCAGATCTCCTTGGTTGTTATAGGATTTCCTAAGTTATCGATTTTACATATAAGAGGTAGGATACCGTTAAGTCTCCTTGTGTATCCAACGATGATGTATCCACTATTGTTTTTTAGGGGCTTAATATCAAAGGGGTGAAATTCCGTGTTTTGACCAATGGGCTCTATATCTCTGCATATTGTTATGTTACCACTCGAATTGAAATTAACAAATCGCATTTTAAATTTGTTGCCATTTTTAATCGCATAAACGCCTGCTGAATAGTCTGTGTTCGATTTGCAATTTGCAAAGTCGCGGTAAAATGCGCTATCGTCGCCCGTGATATTTTCACCGTAAATTTTGTCGATTTTTTGGCTTAATAAATCGATAGGTAATAGTGTAATTAAGAGCATCAAGAGAATAAGTGCTCGGTTATTTTGATTTTTCATGATTGTATACAATTTTTGGAATTGTAAATAGCTATTAAAACTCTAGTTTAAAACATTATGATTTTTTGGGAAGTGGTCAGTTGACACTTTGGTTGATGATGTTGATTTGGCGATTATTTTATATTTTTTTTGTGCATTGTTAAAACAAACCCAAGGCGTCGTTGTATTTTAATTATCTGCAAAACTAAATCGTAGAAAATTAAATTTAATGGCAGTAATTAACCCTATTTTTGTATTGTTTGTAATCAAAAATTGGTAAGAATATTCTACGTGTCTATTCGGAAATTAAGCATACAGATACTACAGACTGAAAATTTCCAATCTCTTAGTATAGCGCCTAATTTCCAATTGATTAGGGCTTTTATTGATGTTTCAACTTGCGCAGTTAAAGACTTTCTGGTGTATTGTTTGGGATAACGTATATGCCGTTTTGAATTGCAAAAATTACCATTCCGGCCAAATTCTGGGAATTTGTTTTTTCCATTAATTTGCTGCGATACTTATTTATTGTATTCACAGACATTTTCATCTCTTGTGCGATTTCGTTTGCGTTTTTTTGTTGGCAAATTAATTTCAGTATTGCAAAGTCTACATTGTTGAAATGATCTAATGATTCTTTTTTTAAATTATGCTTGTTCGATAGCATTTTAAAAGCAATGGAATCCTGAAAAAACACCGAGTCTTTGTAAACAACATTAATTGCATTAATCAACTCATCTGTGGAGCTTTTTTTGAATATTATTCCATCAGCACCCATTTGCATGAGTTTTAGATTGATATAATTTGAAGTATTTGCAGAAAATACTAATACCTTGAGTTTGCTATTATATTCTTCCCGAATTGTTTTCAGAACTTCCAGCCCGTCCATTTTGGGCATTTCAAGGTCCAATAGGACGATATCGGGGATTTTGAATTTGAGAATTTCCAATAATTCAATTCCATCACAACATTGGCCAATGATTTCAATTTCACTAGAGCCATTAGTCAAGTTGCTACATATAGCGGACCTCATCAGTGGATGGTCTTCCGCAATGATTATTTTAATCTTTTCCATATGGCATGATAAAAGATATTGTATATCCCTTTTTTTTCTGGTTCGAAGTGACAATTTCACCACCTAGTATGTGAAGTCGCGTGTTGATTGTAGTGGTGCCTAATCCTTCGACATTTGATTTTTTATTTAATCCAATTCCGTTATCGGAATAATTTACACAAATTCCGAGTTCGGTGTTGTGAATGTGTATGTTGACCTTGGTCGCTTTTGCGTGTTTTAAAGTGTTGTTTAATAACTCTTGGAATATTCGAAATAAATTGCTGGATTTATCATCGGATAGTTCGAAATCATCATGTTTGAATTCAATGTGTATCCTAGTTGCGTGTTGAATATCGGATATCAATTCTTGTAGACCTTCAATAAATCCAAGGCGAATTAATGTTGCCGGAAAGAGCATCTTTGAAATAGATGAACACCTTTCTGATGCTGAGTTACAGAGGTCCTCAATCATTTTGAGCGATGAATTATCCCTATCATTTTTTTTCAATTCAGAAAGCTGCATGTGAATCAAGGTTAATAATTGGCCAAGGTCATCATGTAAAATACTGCCCAATTTTCTTCTTTCATCTTCTATGGATTTGAGTTGTACTTTGTTGAGTATGGTTTCAAATTCCAATTCTTTTCTCTGTACATCCAGCAATGTTCGTTTTTTGGCATTGAGTGTAACCAAAATTAAGATGAAAATAATACCTAGAATGAATAGACTAGAAAAGTAAAAGGTTAGTGTGAACTGGTCTAATTTTTCCATATTAGACCAATTAAAATAAAGCATTTTGAAGTGTACAACCTCATAGGAATCAGTAAGTTTAAAAATTCATTGTGTGAATGACTCTCTGTAATAAAATATGCACCCATTCCAAACTCAGCAAGAGCACCAATATTGTATATTGCTATCCCAGAAATAATAAATATGATATTCAATGAAGGCGTATCGCTTTTAACGATTTTAATTGTAGTTTGGGTGCACAATATTAGGCAAATGATTGCCGAAGCAAAACAAAAATTTGAATACTCTAAGGTGTTCAAGTATCCATATTTTGAGTATAAATCGATATTTGTTTTTGGCCAATCTTGGCTGAACAAGATAAAGGCATATGTTAATAAAAGAGTGTATAAAGTTGTTAGTTTTGTGCGTGAAATTGTTATATTTTTAACCGCTAAAAAAAATATGAAGTACAATCCTACTGATAACAAATTATTGATCAGTAATAGCTCTAGATTAGATGTTAATATGAATTGATCAATCAGGTTAGTTACTATGTCTAAAATACCAAGAATAGAAAATATCATGTATTTTCGATCACTTGAGTTGACATATCTCAAATAGCCCAAACAAAGTAGGGCTATGTAAATTGAAAATTTTAGACTTAAAAAAATCAATTAACTATTTAATGGATTGTTTGTGGAGTGATGTGGGGGATCAGGTTTGCAGTCTTCGGCGAGAACACCTTCGAACAAATCGTTTTCATCAGTTTTTGCGCCACATAATACCAACGTGAGGTTTCCGTTGTCAAGAGCAAAATAAAACTTAAGACCTACGCAAGTAGGTTGATTTAAAATTGCTTGAATTGCATCTTTTCCGAAAAAGCCACCAATCTTGGAATTAATATCGGCGTCTCTATAAGCTTTGGTCATAACAGAAGCAGCCGCTAATGTTATTGAGTGATTTTCATTAGGATTAAAAGACATGCTGCGAATTTATGTAGTTCTAACCGATAGATATAGTATCATTTTTGGTATTTATTTAATATCAAATAGGGTATAGAGGCTTGATTTGCTGATTTTATCTTGCTCGGTTTTCTTTTAGCAAGATTCAATCAGGAAATAGGATCTTAAAATCTCTATTTGAGCAACGTCACCGTACTGCTGAACGTGTATTCTTTATTCTCACGAGAAGCCTTAACCGTGTATACATAAACTCCTTGTGGCATATCCGCAGCGGGTTTCCAAATAGCGGTTGATCCCTCCTGCTCATATATTTTTTGGCCCCATGAATTGAAAATCGTCAAGGTAAAATGATCAAACCCATAATTGAAAATTTCAAATTCATCGTTCAATCCATCGCCATTGGGTGTAAATGCACTGGGCGCAAACAAGGTGGCCTGATATCCCAAGCAATAACTGTTGCTTTGCGATTCGTAGGCGAGGTCGCTGCTTTGGGCTTTTACGATATAGCACTTCTGAAATTTCTTGGGCTGCACAAAATCTTTGTCGCTGAATTGGGTATCCTTTTGGTTATTCAAAGGCTGCCAATTTGATGTTTCAATATCGTAGGTGCCAAATGATTCATGCCTTTTCACACCGCCATTTGTGGCCCAGTCTTCATAGGGCGACCATGTGAGCAGCGCAGTTGGAAAGTCGGATTTTGACGCGGGCTCTACCTCCGTGACTTTCAAAAAAATCGTTTTTCCGATGTTGCTTTTCAAGCCACCGAGATTGTCGCAACTGTCTTTGGCTTGGATCTCGTATGTGTGTGATTGGTCGATTTCGGTCGACAGGTAATCCTTAAAAAATGTATCGTTCACAACGGCATGTAACTGCCCATTGCGATACACCTGATAGCTTTTGGCATACGGAACAGGCTTCCATTCGGTGAGTGTGGTTGAGTTGTTTATGACCGTGCTGCGTTTGAGTTGAGGCTTATGTCCAGCAGTAATTCCAGGGGTGATAGTCAACTTTGCTGAATCTTGCGTGATACAACCTGAAGGCCCGTAGAGTTTCTGAAAAAGGGTGAAACGACCAGACTGTTGAATAAGGACTTTATTGATTGCCTGATCAAATCGATTGTTCGGCACCAACGATGGTTTGAAATGATAGATTGTAGAATCTGTAGGATCGGTATACAAGCGCCCAAACTCAACGTTCAACGGTGAACACCCAGTGGTTTTATCGATCGTGATTCCTGGCCTTGGTGCGGGTAGGATGGCAACAGAGTCTTCGGCGGATACCGTGTCTGTGCAATACCCGTCCGAAACAACTAAAGTGGTGATATACTTTCCGGGTCTAGTGTAAGAATGGCGCGCACTTATGTTTTGGGCGGAAACACCATTGGGCTTTTGAATTTCAAACGGGGCACTCGAATCACCAAAATACCATTTCCAATTATTTTTCAATCCAGTAAATGGGAAGTACGAACTATCGGTGTAATCAATGTTTACCCATTGGCAATGAATTGACTGTTGGGTTTTGAATTTGGCAATTGGATTTGCTTTAAAAGTGACTGTGCTTGAATACCATTGGAATTTACCATTTCTATCTATGGCCTTAACTTTAACCAGGAATTGGCCAGTTTGCGGTGAAGATAACGTAATGTTAGTATCTGCTTGTGTAGTGATCAAAGTATCACTCCAAGGTAAAATCCATTGATAACTCACAAAATTATTGTGGGACAAATTACGGAGAGTTGTTTTTCCGCAAGTGACATTCTTGACTGTAAAATAAGCGTACTTCGTTGAGTATGGAGTCCATGGTGTCGCTGGACTGAGAGAGGGATCGCATTTTTGAAATGAATTCCAAAAGTTATTGTATTTAACAAATAGGCCTCCACCTTTTTGAAGTAGTATGCTTCTTTTTGAAAATCCCATGGCGGGACCCATTTTGTCCGGAAAATCAATTTGACTCAAATAAAGCTCTTCGTTATCAATTTTATCATAGTGCCCGAGATATAATTTTCTATTTGGGGCAGTTGAAAAATAAACCGTTGTTAAGTTGTGGGTTTCGACTTGAGACAACCAACTGTTTTTTACATTGTCTTCAATTAATTCATTGTAGCCTGACCATTTTAAATCCTTATATATTATTTGATAAAAAAGAGAGTCCACTTGATTGAATTCATTTATCCTTAACTGAAAAAAACCAATACCTGGACCTCCAAGTCTATCAGAGAAGTAGAAGATTTCACCGTTAGGAGAAAATGCGGTAGCTGCTTTTAATGAATAATTACGGGTTAATGTACTTCTGATTTCTCTTTTATAATTGACACCGTCGCCATCAGTGTATTTGAGATTTTTATATGCAGAGTCCCTTAACGTATTAATGTATGATTGGTTTATGATTTTGCCAGATATCGTATCCAATGTTCCTATCAAGAGGTAGTGCGTTAACCCTTTTTTACATTGTGCAACTCGGTAAATAGAATCGCTGATACCTCCATCGTCAAAGATGATTTTTTGTTTATTAGCCCATTGTTGTTGAGGAATCAATGGAAAAAAATTGACGGATTCAAATTTGTCGTATGAAGTAAATATTGGAGGTTCAAATCCGTTTTTTGTCCACTTAACTGAGGCTATTTCCCATTTTGTTATCCCGGGGCTATTGCAAAAGACGGTACTCACAATCCAATAACAATCTTTTGCCGCAATGACAACTGGAGAAGAAACCAACTGCCTTTTCAAGCTAGTGGTAAACCAAACCAAATTTTCAGAGCTCATTTTATATACTGATGAGTCTAAGAGGTAAGTCAATGATGTTTTGTAGCATTGGTGGTGCGAAAAAATAGCATTGCTAAATAAATTTGAATCTGGGGAAGAAAAGAAGTAAACGTGCGTGGTATCCCATGGCGGGGATATCGCTGATTCTCTATATTCAGCAGCTCTACTCCATTTGTATAGGCTACCTTCTTTATCTCTAGGATTGCCACTGCTTTTAGTATGGTTTACTGAGGAATTATTGAATATTGTAAAACGAGATAAATAAATCAGGTTATCCTTAATTGTTGTGGAGTTCAGTGGATGGTAGAGCTTATTTTTATGTATTTCGGTTGAGTTGACACTGACTTGGGATACTAAAGGTGGTTCCGTGGAAAAATCTAAAAAATATTCACCCAAACCATTACCATTGTTGTAGTTACTCCAGATATTGGCTTTGCTGTTATTTAATGCTTGAAAGTATCTGTGATTTAAATCTTGAGCTTTTAAATCTTGACCGAACAGGTTGAGAGTAAGTATTTGTAAAACTATCTTAATTGTCCTCAACATTTGCTCAATGATTTTACTTGCAATTTAAGAAAAAAAACTGCGATTTGATTTTTTTATTTTCAGTATTATTGTTGTATGTGACTAAATAAATTCCATTTCTATTGATTTCGTTGATGTTGTTATAAACATTGCCATTACTATCGTATATTGAGTATTTGGTGTTATTAATTGCTATTATTTTTTCATGAAATTTGATTAATCCGAATTCGGATTCTATCAAAATGGCTTTTAAATTTTCTTCGATTTTTTCTTCGATTTTTTGCGCTATTTTTAGGCCTTCAGATTGGTTTCCTCCTTCCAATCGCAAGCATGTTTTTCCCGGTTGGCATAAGTTGAAATTGTTTGGATTGTTGACCATTATAGGATTGACATTGAGGCCCCCGGAAATAGAGTTGTTGTTTGTAGGGATTGAATTTGTTATTGAATTATTATAGTAGTAATCTATATTGTTGGATATAAAACTTGGGAGGTTTGAAACAAAGCCATAATTACTTGCTGTAGAATGTCTCATGAAAATATTGCCGATGTCGTTCCAATTCGGACTATTTCCTGAGGCCCATGTTTCATTAATTGTTTTTGTGTATGTCATCGTTTGCGAGGGCAATGTGGAAAGATAAACGTCAATTACCCAGCTATTGGGACATCCCCCATTGACGAGGTTTAAATCAAATGTATTACAAGAGATGTTTGCACCTATATTATATCCATAAGATGCGATGCCAATCGCAGAATTACTGTAGAATCCCCCTGGAGCAATCGAACAGGAATTGTGAGTGGTTCCTGTGGAATTTGAACCGTGATAATGAATTTGATACGAATTAATATTACTTTTATATGTTGTAATTTGAGGGGGAGTGCCAGGTGTGGCATCATCACAATCCAGTAATTCAATTCCTTGGCAAACATCATACGTGCATACAATATCGAATGTGTTTTGCAATATATCATAGTTTCTACTTTCAATCATTCTAATTCCGAATAACGTTTCTTCCAATTCTGAACTGCCATCAAATTCTATGCTGTTGTTGGAAATAAAACTGTTATAATCGCTATCGCAAATAATTCCCCCGTAACATTGCTTAAATTTATTGTTGGAAATCTCCACTTGACGTGTTAGAGAGTGGCTTTGTTTTGAATAAATTCCTTGAAATAAATTATTGAATTCATTTCCATTTCCGCAAATTTGAGGACAACTTGGTATTGATGGTATGTTTGGACTTTCGGCATTTTCATTACACCATTGTTTACCAACATATAATCCATGGTTATGAATATTTATACCGGTACCCTTTTTTGCTGATTGATGACTAATACTACTTATTTTATTGCTGAATTTAGAATTAGTTATCCAGGTATTTCCGATAGCATCAAAGTTGTATAGGATGTTGATATGGGCTGGGAATTGGAAGTTGGGTGAATTTAAAGATTGAATATATGGGATGAAATTATTGTCCCACTCAAATTCGCTATCTGCAATTCTAATCCAATGATAGAAATTCCCACTAAAAAAGATTGAGTTACTACAGTTCTGAAATTTAACATTCTTGATAATTATATTTTTGAGGGGTTGGGGTCCGATATAACTCAATGATGATTGTAAAAAATTCTCTAAATTTTTAATTGTTATGTTTTTAAGTGTGAAATGGCCTCCGTCTAAAATAAAACCACCACCTAATTTGGGCCCTGGTGCACCTGAGCAAGAATTAGAAATGGAATAAATATTTTGGCCATCCAATATGAGGCTAGATGTGGAGGGTAAAATTATTTGTTTTCCAAATGCTAAGTAATAATTGTTATTTAGATTTATTTGTAGGTCTGTATTGTTTGCTATTTGAATATGTTTGGAATCGTCATTCAGGGCCGTGAGGAAGTCTATTTCGTTGTTTACTGTTACTGTAGAACTTGGGGGGCTGCACTGGCCTAGTATTTTACTATTAATCAATGTAAGCGATACAATGATAGCGATGCGGTGAATAGTTGTAGATAAATTATTTTTCATTTTGTGGTTTATTCGTTGAATTTACAGTGACTGTGTAAGTAGCCCTAAAAGCGCTACCGGAAACAATTTGGCAAATATTCCTGAAACACTACATCGGTTGTCTGAAATACTGGGAAGAGGTAATCATCTTATCAAATGTACAGTTCCACTTTTATAGTGAATCTGATTGTTTTTGTCTTTATATGTTATTATCCATGGGTATACACCAATAGGACAAGTCAAATTTTGGTAAGTACCATCCCAAGACTTCGAATTATCAATGAGTAAACTTCCCCACCTATTGTATATTTTCATCGATAATTCTTCAAATTCACATTCGGTCCAAATGGAAAAACTATCATTTAAATCATCACCATTGGGACTAAATGAATTGGGAATGTAAACGGGGCATTCGCAATCTTCAATTTGCACGAAACACGAATCAATACTGTAACATCCGCTTCTTTCAATTCTCAGCCAATAATGTCCTGTTGAACCAACTTCGATATTCTCACCATTATAGCCGGTATTCCATGTGTAGAGATTGTCAACTCGCGAATCTGTACTCTTGAGCTCAATTGGTTCGCATGCTGTAATTGTATCAATCAGAAAGTTGTCCTCTATCCTAATGATATTAATGCTGTCTTTTATTTCCTTGAATAACCCATTAGAATACAACCGAACAATAGGGTGATATTCTCCTGCTACGATGTATTTATGTTTAACATTGCCATGTAATGACGTCTTGATAACGGCATTATCTAATTTAAATACGGCTGAGTCCAAATTAGATTCATTAAGCTTAAAAGAGGTGCTGTCGCCAAAGCAAAGGGAATCTATTGAAAGATTACAATCTACATAACTTACTTTCAAGGTGTCTGAAACGGAGCAATTGTCATTTGTGGCTCGAACAATTAATGATTCAGGGTAAGATACTTTATATTGACTCGAACTGTCTTTGTTATTCCAGACAATTTTAGTGCCCATTGAGTCTGTAATTTTCAAATTCAAAACTTCTCCTTTACAGAGTAATGTGTCATTTCCAAGTTTTGGTTTGTTTATGCTCATTATTTTGATCTCCTTGGAAATAGTGTCATTGCGACTTCTGTAATGTAAAATTGTTGATGCCTTAAATACACCTGCGGTGGTATATTTATGAAGACAAGAGTTAGATTTATTGATTGTGGAATAACCATCTCCGAATATCCAAGTGATGGAATCCGCCCTGTTTCTATGGATTTTAAAACTTATCGATGAATCTTTACAGCCGTTTTCAATCTCAAAATAGGGTTGAAGTATATAATCAATACAGATATTTGGGATGCTGACATTGTAGGGTCTATTATTGAAGTGAATGTAGTCTATTCTAAAATCACACGAGATACCGAATGAATCTGGATTCATGATAGATGAAAACCCCTTTCCTGAGCTTGTGTAGGTGATGAAAATTTGACCATGAGGAGTAATGCTCATGGAAGATGCATCAGATAGAGTTTTATAAATGAATGTTGAGTTGTGTTTGTTTAATGTGGAATTAGCCTCAATGCTGTCTATGTTTACTTGGTAAATGCCCCTTGATATTTTATCGGTTAAAAAACGGGTTGAATTACCCATTATATACAGAAAAGATTCATTGGGTGAAAATTCTAAACCAATACTTCTAAAATATTTAATAGACCGATAATTGGACAACGTGCCTTTTTGATTATCAAAGTCGTAAATACAAATGCTTTCATCCACCCCAGGAATATTACAAGACATCAAGGCGATGTAGCGGCCATTTGGAGATATTTTCAGTTGTGAAAAACCAATGTGTTTTTGAGGCAGTACATTTTCTCTTCTATGAAACCTTATACCATTTTCATTCAATCGATAAATTAGTATATTAGAGGTGTTCCATTCTGGAAATATTATCCAATATCCATCGAAACTAGAAGCTTTTTTCGCTGTGACAGAACGATTAGAACCATTGGCTAGTTTTGTGGTTTTGGCCAGAATGAAGTTGTTTTTATTTTTAGGGTCTGGTATTATAGTTGAGTGATAAACCCCATTTACATTTGAATCTTTTCCATATTTTCCAACGAAATAGCTTGAAAAAAGATGAATGACACTATCATCTTTTAATTGCAAGAACATAGATGATTGTTCCCCATTGCCTAAAATTCTGGTGCCATTGATAATGGGATTATGCTCAGTGTTCCAAGCGTTAGATCCATCGGTATAAATTACTAGGCTATCATCCATTGCAATAACGCTTGTGCCACCATTGAGTTTGGTTACACCATCGTCTAATTTTAGAATTGTTTTGTCACTAAATTTTAGGCCTAAAGAATCGTTGAAATACCAAATATTGCCTGTGTGTTGAGCTTTAGAATAGCTACAATATAAAATAGTTACGGCAAATAGAGCTATGTATCTCATGTAGATTAAGTAGATGGGGAGAAATTATATTTTTTCTCCCCATGGTGCTCAGTTAATGTTGATTAATAATGAAAATCTACGGAATACTGTCCAGGGCCTACTAACATCATAGTTACACAAACGGTCTGGCCGTTGCAAATAAACCAACCGCAGTATGTACCACCATTTGGAATTTGGGTAAATGATAAATTTGTAGGTAAGACGAAATTTCCGGAAAGTGGAGGTGTTTCCACGACCATGAAGCAGGGGGCATTGCATTTCGAGGGGTTGCAATTTCCTCCATCTCCTGCGTTGGGGAGAATAGATTTAATTTCATAGACCTGATGGGTATTCCAGATGCCGGGTAGTCCGGTTGCAGGTACTACATTTGTCCCTGGACCGTAAGACTGAATCAAGTGGTCAGTGCAATTCGTTTTATAATTCCACCAAATTGCTATGTCACAATCTGTTGTGTTCCTGAAATCAACGGTGTAAATTGGGCTGCAAAGACCAAATTGTTGACCTCCGGAACTGCCGAGTGGATTTGGACATTGTCCTTTTGAATGCAAAACTCCAGAAAGAGTAATTAAGAGTAAAAGTAATTTTTTCATGTGTTGTATATTTAATTAATTTGTTTATGGTTGATTTTGGTTTAGAGGTTTTAATCTGAGCCTTTGTATTACATATTGTTTCATTTCAATTTTTGTATTCGTTATTTTTTACTACAGCTTCGCCACTTCAGTCACAATGAACTGTGAACGAATTGGGTTATATTGACAAATTTGCGTTGTCAATATTTAAATGCAAGTAGGAGATAATCTGAAATAAATACTTGAGTAAAATTTATCAATTTAGATAATTGAATTGAACTCAACAGATGATTGAGTCAGGGGATTAATGCAATTCCTTGCAAAGGAACCTAATTCCAGAATTTATAACGGCGCAGTAGTTCTGCAGTTGTTTGACAATCATTTTTATCACGAGCCATAGCTAAATGATTGTATATTGTTCTCTCAGAAAGGGAGAGTTTTTCAGATACTTCTATTTGAGTGAACCCCGAATTTAGTAGTTCTAATATTTGAGTTTGTTTCGGTGTAGCAATAATCGGATCAGTGGAAAATACACTTGGATCGTGATTTGCCAGACTTTCTGTAAATGAGCAAAAATATTGTCTATTGTTAAATAGGGCAATCAACCCGTTTGTAATTTCGATTGCTTGTGCTGCTTTGGATAAATACGCAACTACTTTCAATTTTTTCAATTGGTCATAAATGTTTTTGTTCGTGTGAGAACTAAAAACCATAAATGGGATTTTTCTCTCATAACAGATAGTTGGTACAGCTAAACTTTTGCCTGTGACAATTTGTAAATCACAAATAACAAAATCAACAATGTTCTTTTTGATGTAATATAGAGTTGGGTTGATTTCGAGAAATAGTAATACTTGAGCTTCAGGGAGAATTTGCTGTATTTCTGATTGTAGAAAGTTAAGAATTAAAGGGTGGTCATCTAAAACTACGATTTTCATAGTGGAATAAATATGGAATCAATGGTGTAACCGTCTGTGTATTTTATTTCATTGCCCCCACCAATAATTTTTAAACGATCATTAATGATGCTCAAGCCACGTCCACGATAAGTAAACAATCTCGGGAATGTGTAATCGATGAGCTTAGATTTTGATGCATATATGATGGTGACTACCAATAAATCCTTTTCATGTGTGATATCTATTTGGATTTTTTTGGGATTAGTGTGCTGAATAATGTTAGCGAGTTTCTCTTGTATAATTCGATAGGATTGTAAAAGGTGTTCCTCTTTTGGACAAATCGTTGTATGGCTCAGGACATAGATTTTCGTATCTCCAATACTAAGCTCAGACGCAAGATTAAAGATGCCTTCATGCCATTTTCCGTTGGAGAGTTCGCGCGGGTGAATGGATTCAAGTACTTTATGGATATCGTACTGGAAAAGTCGAATTTGGCTTTCAATCCGTTCTATTTCCAAATTGTTTTTCAATAGAGGATTTGACTTTAAATTCTCAAGGGATTTATTCATTATCAGAATCTTGTAGCCCATGTGGTCATGTAAATCATTAGAAATTCTTTTTCGTTCTGTCTCTAGGCTATTGAAATTCATTTTGTACAACCTTTTGATAACCTTTGAATATCTTGCTATAACTAATTTGCTATACATAAAGACGCCAGCAAGAATCGTCAGAGCTGGAATAAGTATAAAAAACAAACTAAGTAAGAAAGAGTCTCCTGAAGTTAGCATGGATAGAAAATAAGCCTAAAGGGTAGATAATTAAAGGTATGAAGCTAAAATAATACAATAGAAATGAATCATTCCAATTCGTTTTTAGATTTTCCATTTGAAATATTACTAACGTAATAAGTTGGTCTAAGCCCATTAGCAAATACACATAACTCAATTTAATTGCCTCTGATTTTCTATTGGATAGCACCAGCGCTTGATTAGTCAGAATTAGTATGCACAATAAATAATTTATGGAAATTAAATATTGGTTTCCCACTATAAAAATTACAATTGATAAAATTATGGCAATTCCAAAATGAATTTTTTTTACTGGTCTGAATATTAACAAGTTAAAAAAAGTAGGCACGCTAGCGTGTGATAAATTCGGATTGATTTGATCTTTTTGTATTAGATAAATAATGCTGTTAACGAATGATAGAAATATGAATGTTAACAAAGCATGGTGGGATTTCTTGAGTTTTGAATTGATACATGAATAAACAATACGTATAACTAATAATGCTAATAAACTCTGATCAATAATGAAACTTAAATTAACTATTGAATTTGTCACGGAAACAATAAAGGAGTGTTTGCGCTACAACGGACAGGACAATATATCAGACGATCTAAAATTATTCCGCTAGTTATGTCATTTTCTTGGATATCTGTCCCTACAAGTACGTTGGTTAAGTTATTGTTTGCGTCCAGAGCAAAATAAATACGAACACCCACACAACCAGGTTGGTTTAGTAAGTCTTGTATTGCGGTTGCAGATATTAGTCCAGCTTTGGTTTGTCCGGCGAATTGAGGAGCGTTTTGGTAAGCATGGGTCATTGTGATTGCTTCCTGTAAGGTGATTTCGTGATTGTTGTTTGTCATGATTGTATGTTTCAAACGCAATATAATATGTTTCAAAAAGCAAATACTTGGTAAATTTTTACCAATTTTCAATTTGCCCAAAATAAATACAGTGCCTTGTCCACCATGCTAGCACCTGTTAAATTGATAAGAATTTACCAATTAGATTGTTTTTTAATCATTTTGATTTGAACCCATGACTTTATATAAAAATTCAAATGGCTCAAAAGAACTGGGTTGTGGCTGCAGACCTGCGATTTCTCACTGGGAGAAACACACTGGAATGAGAGCGTCAGTATGTTCAGTGAAAGGTTGCACAAATAAAGCTACAATTGGCGGGCACATTATTAAATGCCATGGTAACGCATCCAATGTTCAATACATTGTCCCACTGTGCGCTGCTCATAATAACCATCACTTTGTTAACTGTTTTGAAATCAATGCACATATAATTCCGGTGCTTGTTAGAGACTACAGGCGATGTAAGAAATAATTTTTCGCTGCTGTGACAAAAACGATGTGAATTCATCAGATTTTGCAATTTGCCCTCAAATGAAATTGAACTAAAAACTAAAAAAATGAATAAAATTTCTAAAATTACAGCCGCGTTGATTTTGTCATTTATTTGCCGGAATTCAACTGCCCAAATGACGGGTTGGACAACTCAACCTATTGCAGAAGTAGTGCCAGACGGTGAAATTGTCTACTTAGACGAAAACAGGGTTGGTGTAACCAATGTTTCGCCATCGTCGTCGAACTACTCTATTTTGTTTAACTCTGGCTCTTTATCTGGAAGTTTTTCAAACGGTGATTACTGTCTACTTATTTCTATGGAGGACGGAGTCAATGCTGGCTTCCATAAAAGTTGTACTATTGTTGGCACTCCCACTGGTACTTCATGCACTGTGACACCAACCAATCCCTCTGGTTGGGGAGCTTTTACTTCTATGAGCAAAATTCAACTGATAAAGGTTACTACCGTAAGATCAATAGCCTTGAACTACGGCCAAATTACATGTCATGCATACGATGAAAGCAAATATACCGGCGGTGTTTTGGCTTTCATTTGTGATACGTTTTATGTAAATGCGGGTTATGTGAATGTTAGTGGCCAAGGAATTTCTCCGTATACCATGAATTATGGTACTCCTGGCGTGGGTGGTCCTGGATCTGCTATGTATTTGGGCAATAATAACGGACGCCCTCAGGTAAATGTTCCACCTTGCTATACACCCGATCCAATTACTGGTAAAATATTGTTTTTTACAAATAATGGAACTAATGGAGATGGTGGTTTGAATAACGGAGGTTCAGGGACAACTTATTCATACTCACCCACAATTACAAACACCACTTTCAATAACAATTATCCATATAGAATTAACATGGGCCGCCCTGGAGTTTTGGGGTCTAATTTTTCTGCTGCTTCGGGGGGTGGCGGCGGTGGCCATGGTGGTGACGGTAGATTTTTGAATAATCTGCCTATCAGTGGCGATCCTGGTCTTAATGGAGAAAACGGAAACGAACCCCTTCAAAAGAATTCGCGAGGTGGTGGAATTATGATCGCAAAGATTGGTGTTCTTGTTGGCGATAGTGCTTTGATTACCTCAAACATTGGGCGATTTCTGAGTAACGGTGGATACGGTTCAAACGGTGGTCACGGTGGTCATGCAGGTGATGGTGGAAAAGGAGGTTTAGGGGAACTGGGTTATTGTGATTCGAGTTCAATTCATTTTTCTGGTGCCAATGGCGGTTATGGCGACCCTGGCGATCCGGGGAATGGGGGTGACGCCACAGATGGAGGTCGATCTGGCTCTATTTGGTATTTGTCTAATCAACCACAACCTGTTATTGGGATTGGGAAGAGTACAACAAATACTTATTTAAATCCCCCTGCCGCGTTGTTTCAGGTAAATGGAGGTAAGGCGGGTAAAGGGGGTGTACCTGGTTTGGGAAGAAAAATAAATCATGGTGCTACACAACCTTTTGATGCTTCAAACTGCAGTCCTCTCGAATGGTGTGTTGACACGACAATCACTAATATTTGTAATTGCGATACCGTTTTTAGCCGTTTAAACGGTAAAGATGGTTTTGATTATTTAGCGAATTTACTAGGATATGTGGATTTCAAATATGGCTCAAGCATATTTCAATTTGATTCTACGTGGGGCGTATTGAAATATGAACAAAGTAGCACTTTACATTACTACTGTCCGATGTCTAATCCCACACAATTTAAAGATATACTAAAATTGATGGGTACTAAGCGTACAACCCCTTATCAAAACAATCCAACTGCCAACATAGAAGCGGTCATGAAAGCAGGTAAGCTTCGCGTTCAAGTGAAAAGTACCAAATGGCCACTGGCGGAGTATGACTTCAATAGTCACACCTTAACCGATCTGGATGATCCGTCAAGAAAAAATGTTACCGAAACCAATTGTTACTACAGTTATGCAGCATTCGGTGGCGCGTCAACTATGAAAGTTGGAAATTATGGCAACGACGGTAGTGATTATCCATACCCGGGTGATAAAAGTATTGGTAATACACCTTTGGATTCGAATGCGAATGTGGTTTTTAATTCCCCAGCACCTGGCGTTGAAGCTTTGGGAAATAAGGATGTAGAAATTCAAAAATTTAAAATTTCGCCCAATCCAAATGTGACTTCAGAAATTTGTATTGAAAGTGTTGAAATTATTGAATCCATTGAGATTTTGGATGGAGCAGGAAAGTCGGTGATGAGTTTATTCCCTAATAAAAAGCAACTTAATTTGGATATAGATCGTCTTAAACCAGCTACGTACTCCATTGTATGCAAATCAAAAAATGAAATCATTACAAGAAAATTCATCAAGTTGAACTACTAAAATATCAATTGAGAAAGATTGTTTTCATATTGTATCTATTTGTCTCCAATTTGGGGCTATCTCAAAGTGCTTTGGAGATGGTCCCCAATGGAGATTTTTCCAAGTTCGACAATTTTGAAATACCAAAAGAAGTATGGGCAAAGAAATTTACTATTTCAAAAATATATGCGGATACTGTAATTGTTAATATTCTTGATATTTATAATTACAAACCAATCGGGACGGTATTGTACCTAAGTGGTGTGAATAATTATTTTCGGGGGCCGAATGCGGCTTACATGTTAAATTCTTGGCATGTTGTACGAAACAGAGAAAAATTCCAGATCAATTTTGATAGTATGATTTATCAAGACACATTTCATTTTCATTTAAAAAATCAATACGAGAATTCCGAGATTAAAGAGGTCACCGATCATCTCACCAGTATTTCGGCTACAAAATCAATAAGTCAAATTCGAGTTTGCGGAAAAAATTTATATCAAATGGCTGCACCATTAAAAGTGAAAACGAGGACTGGTGCCTACTATTCTGTTGGTTTAGATCTAACTTACGACCTTAATACTTTTATTCTTACTCAAATTTACAAAAGGAGAATAACGGGCTCACTCGATCAATTAAGCAATAGATTCCCGTTTATACAATGTATAGGACCTGCATACTCTTCATTTCAGGAAAAGAGTGAATTGTTTTCTGGTTGTGTCACATGGTGCAACATAACCCTTGATTCCAATCACTATGCGCGCAACAACAACCTGAAAATTACTCTAATGAACAGGTATTTTAGTGATTCTGTAGAGAAGAATACACCGTTGATTACTCAAGACATTTGGAGTATGCCATTGTTTGCTGAAACCGACAAAACCAAACAATTCAATCATCGCTTCAAGGCTGAACAGTCTTTAAGCTGGCTGCAGCTAAAACAAAAACATCCTGATAGCATTCAGTACTTCCCCAACGATACGATTCCTTTTCCTAAAAAAACAGATAGTCTTTTTAACCTCATTACAGATAATGGAAAAAGATCTTACCCATGGAACCCAAGTATGCGATATCGTCTTCATCCCATGTTGGGTGATTGGCCCTATGTAAAACAATGGCAGTACCCCGGGAAATACAGGAGATATGCCGACAAAGTACTTCGCAACGCGGATTATTTCTTAGACAACTTGTCTATGCAACCTGAAATGTATCATAATGGACGCGTTGCCGCGCCAACTATATTGTGTGAAAAAGATACTTTTTTGGCATTTATCCCCACCAATGAAAAAGCCACTTGGACAGACCTGATCACAGGAAAAGTTCTGTCTGAAGGTGATTCCTGTTGGATACACCTGGTAGACCGTGTTTCAATTGAAGTGAAAACAAGCAGTTTTACCGACACGCTGAACTATCATGTTGCGCCCCCAGAGTCCCCATTTTTAAAATCTGAATACATCTTGTGTGCAGGTGATTCTGTGAGTTTTAAAACAGACACCAAGTACAATGCCCAATGGCAATTTGGTACTGTTATAAACAGCAATTACACACACCATTATAATGATACCAATTTAATCCAGGCCACATTGTTCAATATGATTGGCTGTAAATTTAACTATCTAGCCAGCGTGAGGAAGGCCCCAAATCCCACATATTTTAAAATAGATACAGCGCTTTGTAACTCTGCTAATTTAGTTTGGACCATTCCAAATCCATGGATTTTAAAAACTGTACCCGGAGCCGTGCAGGTGTCACGTGACTTATTGATAAAAACTCAGGCAGATCTTCAAACTACCTATTACTTCATCGATACTGCTAGTGGCTGCAACGCAGAATTGGCCGTCAATATTGCTTGGAATCAGTCACCGAGGTTGGGGGGCGATATTGATACGCTATTATGTATTGGTGAAAAATGGAAAATGTCTTTATCTCCAGCCCTATGGTATTTTGTAAATGGCCAATCATCAAACAGGACGTTGGTTTTTGATACCGCGGGAAAATACGAAATTGTCGCAGGTTACAGATCCTGTTCAGATACTCAGATTATTAAAATATCGATACATCCTCCAAGTAAATACAATTACCGTCAATTGAATCCGACCATTTGCTTTTTGGATTCGGCGCTGCGATTTGCTGCATGGCCGGATAGTTTGAATTTTTATTGGGATGGCTCAAGTACACCATCGAACTTGTATAGCACCATGGACACCCAACGTGTATCATTGTGGGTGGTAAATCAACACGGTTGTAGACAGCGAGCCGAGATACAGCCTGAGTTTGCCTGTGATAAGCCTGTCTGGATTCCCAATGTATTCTCCCCAGATTCCAAAGGAATTTATCAAAATGAATTCTTTCAAGCCCATTGTATTTCTTGTAGAACCACTTCTATGCGAATTTATAATCGATGGGGTGAGTGCATTTATCAGGGCGTTGGCCCTTGGGATGGCAATTACCTTGGGGAACCTGTGCCCAATGGAGTTTATGCTTACCTACTAACGTTGGAAATTACAACTGGCAAACAAAAACAACGCAAGTCATTTAGTGGCGACGTGCAGGTTTTGCGTTGATCGTATCTTTTTGATTTGATCAAAAAGGACTGTCTATCACCACCTAATTCTGTGTCGATTCTTGGCGATGAAGTTGTAGCAGAAGTCGGTGAGGGATAAGGGCAAGAAGCGGAAGAGGGCGAGCCAGCGCCAGGGGCGGTGCGTGTGGCGGAGCATTTGAAATGCGGCGCGGGAACGCACGTAAACCGCGCCTTCCACAAAATAGACCGTCTGTAAATCAATGAAATGGATGCCGTGGGTTTTCAGCAACTCCTTGGATTCTGTGCTTCGGACCGACCAAACCTCAATCTCGGCATTCTGCGCCTTCGCCCAGCGGGCAATCGCACAGCAAAATTGACATTGGTCGTCGTACAGTAAATGCATATTTTGTGGTTTAAATTCCCTCATGTAAGTTACTCAGATTATTCCTCCGATATCAACTGCGCCACAATCTTGGCACTGTTCAAACACAATGGAATGCCACCGCCCGGATGTACGCTTCCACCACAAAAATAGAGTCCTTTGATATCATCTGAAAAGTTCTTGTGACGTAAGAAAGCGGCGAAGCGATTGTTGCTGGATGTGCCATACAATGACCCGCCGTGTGAGGAAGTACGGGTTTCGATCAAAACTGGGTCTAGCACCGTTTCGCAGGCAATGAGTGGTTCAATGTCGCGACCCAAAATCCGTTGTAATTTTCCCAAAATGTGCTTGCGCGCGGCTGCCGTGATGGCTGTCCAATCTTGTCCCACATGACTGGGTACATTGATCATCACAAACCAGTTTTCACAACCTTCGGGTGCATCTTTGGCATCGCACTTTGAGGTGATGTTGATATAGATGGTAGGATCTGTGTAAGGTGCGCCACCTGCGAATAAGTCTTTGAATTCCTGCTCATAATCCGCTGAAAACAAGATGTTGTGCAGGTCTAGTTCGGGAAAAGTTGCCGCTATGCCCCAGTAAAATACCAACGCCGACGAAGATCGCTCTTGGTTCAAGGTGCGCTTTGGGGCCGTATGCTGGGGTAGCAATTTGTTGTAAGTGGTGTAAATATCTGCGTTGCTCACTATCACATCGCCGAGTAGGGTGAGGGTTTCCCCGGATGATTGGTTTAGAACACGAATGCCTTCGGCTTTGCGGTTTGGGGCGATGATCTCTTGTACGGGATGTCCAAAGTGAAAGGTAACGCCTTGTTTAACGGCCAACTGATACAGCGATGTAGGAATGCTCACCATTCCTCCCTTGGGGTAATAGGAGCCCAATTGCTGCTCGAGGTGAGGGATCATGTTCAACAGGGCGGGTGCGCGGTAAGGGTCGCTGCCGTTGTAGGTGGCAAAGCGGTTGAGGTATTGCACGAGGTATTGGTTGCCCACCCGCTGCTGGTTCTCGCGATCCATCGATTGAAACAAGTTCAATTTTGGGGTGTAAAACAGGCCTTTGAGGGTCTTGAAATTGAAGAAGTTGCGGGCTTTGTGTAAACTTTGCTCAATGAATAGGGGTGCTGTGGTATTGTATCGGAATGCGGCCTTCTCGAGCTGATTTTTCAGTGCCTTCCGCTCGCTAGCGCTCGCGATTCCCTGCAAGGATTTATCAAAATCCTCCCAAGATTTGTGTGCCTGAAATCGGGTGCCATCCTCAAAGAAGTAATGACAAATGGTGTTGAGCTGCTGGTAATTGAAATGGTCGCTGGGATTCTCGCCGCAGAGGGTGAAAAGCTCATCAACCAAATGCGCCATCGTGAACAAGGATGGACCCCCATCGAATCGATACCCCTTGTTTTCAAAAGCACTCATTTTGCCACCGGGGTGTTGACTTGCCTCAAAAACATCCACGGTATACCCTTGTTTGGACAAACGAATGGATGTGGCGATGCCCGCGATTCCCGCTCCAACAACGATGGCTTTTTTCGACATGGAAATAGAACAACCCAATAGAGGTAATGGTTTCTAATTTGTTTTGAATTTTGAAAAACGATGTTTCATTTTATGTTATGGATTTTATCCATAACTATAGTGTGTGATGGCGATGCTCACTAGTTTGCCGAGATGAAAAAACTATTACAAATCACGGCCGCATTGGCTTTAACACTGATGACTGCCTGCGGTGGCGGTGGCGATAAAACGACCTATTCACTGAAAGACGTGGTTTTTACGCTAGAAGGGCCTTTGTTTGAAGGACCAAACCCATCGCAATACACAGTTGCCGTTGATTTGAAGGATATTTTGGGTGAGCGCTATGCGGAAGGGGTGCGGATTACGGGTGCCAGTTTGAAATCGGCGCATATCCGTGCCGTGGATTCTGCCAATTTTGATGGGGTGGGCAGTTTTGTAGTGAGTTTGGCGAGCGACAATCCCGATCTGAAAATGAAGGAGTTGGCGTTCTTGAATCCTGTAAAGCCTGGCACTACTGATGCGGTGTTGTCTGTATCCAATGAAGTTACTGCTGAAGAGTACTTCGCTGAAAAGCAATTTTATCTTGTTGTGGATGCCAGTTTGTTGAAGGATTTGGAAGCGAATATGTCGTTCAAAGGCGATTTTGATTTTGAATTGACATACAAATAAGGGTCTTCAATCCATTGTTAAATTACAAAAATTAAGAATATTAGATATGAGAAAGTTCATTGTACCCATGTTGTTGGTCTTGGTGGCCGGCGTGTTAACTGCATTTGTTCAGCAAAATCCAGAAGCCGATCGTTTGATGGGTGTTTGGGAGCCCAGCAATGGCAGAGCTCGCGTAAAAATTGAAAAAATTGGTGCCAAATATTACGGCAAGTTTGTGTGGTTGAAAGAACCCATCGATCCAGCTACTGGACAGCCGAAAACTGATAAGAACAACCCTGATCCCAGCATGAAAAACGTGCCATTGAAGGGCTATCGCATGCTCAAGGATTTCGTCTATAAAGGGAACAACGAATGGGCGGATGGCACCATTTACGATCCTTTGAACGGCAGTACCTATAGCTGTACCATCAAAATGACCAATGCCAATACGTTGGACATTCGTGGTTATATTGGGGTGTCGGCTTTGGGTCGTACCGATGTTTGGAAGCGCATGGTAGTTAAGTAAGGGTTCATGCAAGCAAGCAAATTTACGGTTGCTTCAGTATCGCGGTTGTTGTTGTTAACGGCGTTGTCTTTGGTAGGCAATGCTTTACAAGCGCAGACCGATGTTGCAGCACCCAAGGATACCACAGTTCCGGCGGTTGAAGCGGAGGAAGATTACAGTCAGTACGACAATGTAGGCTTCGCGGCTGAGGGCTCTAAGCGATATTGCAGTCCCAAAATTGAGGGGTTGAGTCCAGCCAAGTTGATCAGCATAGGGTACGATTATCAGATGGGCTATCACATGAATGCCGATACGATTAGGTCGCTGAAACAGCCCTATTCGATGCCAGATAGTGCCCATGTGATGACTTCGAATGGACTGCGTTTTGGGTGTAACATTCCCGTAATTTCTCGCACCGATTTGGTGTGGCAAATGGGGGCAAACTATTGGGAGCAGCGCTACAAATTTGAGCAGCCCGATCAATTGCAGAATCCGATGCTTCGTTCGTTGAGCGAGAATGGCCTCCGCACGATGGGTATAAACACAACCGTATTTAAGCCATTGAACGATGTGAAATTTTTGTTGTTTCAGGGTTCGGCGGATTTGAGTGGCGACTACCAGTTTGGTAAGTTCATGCCTTTGAAATACACCAAGTATTCTGCAGCGTTGATTTACGGTAAACGTACTTCGGAGAAAAAGCAGTGGGGTGTGGGTGTGGCTAGAACCTATCGGGTTGGCGAGTTGAACTACATTCCCATCATTTTTTATAATTCCACCGATGTGGCCAACAAATGGGGTACTGAAATTTTATTCCCTGCGCGGGCCCATGTTCGCAGAACCATCAACAGCAGAAACATGTTGTTTGCGGGTTATGAGTTGGAAGGACAGAGTTATCGTTTGTGGCGCGGTGGTGATGCGGCCAGTGGCAACTTGAGAAACGAGGATTTGGAAATCCGCAGGGGCGAAATTCGCTTGCGCATGGTGTATGAATTCTCTTTGAAAGACTTCCTTTGGATGTCGATCCAAGCCGGATATCGCATCAATTATCGCTACGATGTAGATCGTTTGCAAGATGGGAAAGAGGTTTATCGTGCCTTTGGTTTGGCCAGCGATGCGCCCTATGTGATGGTGAATCAGTTGACCAACCCCTTGTATTTCAATATCAGTTTGAATTTGGTGAGTCCGTAAGTGAACGTGGCTTCACGAAAGGGGACAATGCTTTGCGTTGTCCCCTTTTTTTTGCTAGCAACACTCAAAACCAATTACACTAACACTTGTTAGTTTAGTGTGACTTCTACCCTCAAGACATCGCTTTGGCTGGTTTTTCCGCATCAGCTGTTTGATCAGCTCCCCAGCGGGGTTGATACGGTGGCAATTGTAGAGGAGGCATTGTTTTTTCATCAATATGCTTTTCACAAACAAAAGTTGGTGTTTCATCGTGCCACGATGCGATGTTATGCAGATGGGTTGAGTAAGCGCGGATTGACTGTGCGATACCTGGGTGCTGAGGACGGTGCGGTTGAATTGGATGCATGTGTGCGTGTATGGAGCGCTGACGGTATTACTCAATTGGGGCTGTATCGCCCCGAAGATGATTGGTTGGTAAGGCGATTGAAGGCTGCGGCGAAGGCCTATAATGTGAGCCTTGAATTTGTGGATACGCCCCAGTTTTTGCTAGATCGGGCTGCGGTGAAATCATATTTTGTTGGGAAAAAGCACTTTTTACAAGCCAATTTTTATTCGGCCCAGCGCAAGCAGTTTCAGGTGTTGATGGATGGCGCCAAACCTGCAGGTGGCAAGTGGAGTTTTGATGAGGATAACCGACAGCGATTTCCCAAAAATCAATCCGTGCCGGAGTTGGCCAAGGGCAGAACGGATGACGAGGAAATTTACTGGTCTGAGGCGTTGACCTATGTGGAGCGGCATTTTCCCTCTGCTCCAGGAGCAGCCCATGGCGATTTTCACTATGCCGTGTCTCATGACGGGGCCCAGCGGTGGTTGACAGATTTTGTGCAGCACCGTTTGTTGGGTTTTGGTACCTATGAGGATGCGCTTGTGGCCAAAGAGCCTTTGTTGCATCACAGTTTACTTTCGGTGTATTTGAATAATGGATTGCTGTTGCCCAAAGATGTTCTTGAAGCAGTATTGCATGAATACCAACAGCGAGATTTGCCCTTGAACGACATTGAGGGTTTTGTTCGACAGTTGTTGGGGTGGCGTGAGTTTATAAGAGGGTTGTATTTGTCGGTTGGACGCAAGCAACGCACCCAAAATTACTGGGGATACACGCGGAAAATTCCGCAATCTTTTTACGATGGCACCACCGGGATTACGCCAGTTGACGTGGTGATCAAGAAGGTATTGAAGAATGGGTATTGTCATCACATTGAGCGGTTGATGGTGCTGAGCAATTTTATGTTGTTGTGCGATTTTGATCCTGACGAGGTGTATCGTTGGTTCATGGAGTTGTTTTTGGATGCATACGATTGGGTGATGGTGCCCAATGTTTACGGGATGGGACAGTTTGCGGATGGCGGTATGATGAGCACCAAGCCATATATCAGTGGGAGCAATTATTTGATCAAGATGGGTGATTTTGAGAAGGGCGAATGGACCGAAGTATGGGATGCGTTGTATTGGCGTTTCATTGATCGGCACCGCGATTTCTTTTTGAAGAATCCTCGGATGGGGGTGATGGTGAAGTCGTACGATAAAATGGATACAGAAAAGCGAGCGCGATTGGCTTTGGCGGCAAATACTTTTTTGGAGGGATTGAGCAATGAATAAACAAGAAATTACGACAGATACTGAGATCGAAATTCAGGCTTCATCGCCGATTGAGTTGGTGGGTAAGGTTTGGGTGGCCAACGAGCGCAACACAAAGGCAAAAGCCATTCCTGATGCGGTTTCGGAGGGTGAATTGCGGGTGGTGATGGAGGATCGGATCATTGAGATGGCCTGGGAGGATCGCACGCCCTTTGATGCCATAAAGGCTCAGTTTGGGTTTTCAGAGGCCCAGGTGATTGCTTTGATGCGCAAGCAGTTGAAGCGAAGCAGTTTTAATTTGTGGCGCAAGCGGGTGAACAGCGGTGTGAGCATCAAGCATCAAAAATTGCGTAGTGAGGCGGTTCAAAGGTTTCATTGCAGTCGACAAAAATCCATTTCTAACAACAAGATCAGCAAGCGATGACGGGTGAAATAAATAACCTTGGACACGCACAAAAGGTGGCATCGCTGTTGGCCGCCATTGATGTGAAGCGATATGGTAAAACCCGAAATTATGTGTCGGGCAGTGTAACCGAATTGGGCCCCTACGTATCTCGCGGGGTGATTTCTACACGTATGGTGTGGGCGTATTTGTTGGGGCGCGGACACAGTTTTGAGGAGATGTTTGGGTTTGTGCAGCAATTGGCTTGGCGCGATTTTTTTCAGCGGGTATGGCAGGGTTTGGGCGATGGGATCAATGAGGATATTCGCAGGGAGCAGGAGGATGTGGTACACCAATTGATTTCTGCCGCGATCGCGGCGGGTAATACAGGCATTGAAGGGATAGACACCGGAATATCGCGATTGAAGGAAACCGGGTACATGCACAACCACCTGAGAATGTATACGGCTTTTTTAACAGCCAATTTGGCTGGCGCTCATTGGCGTTTGCCTGCGCAGTGGATGTATGCCCATTTGCTCGATGGCGATTGGGGTTCCAACGCGCTTTCTTGGCAGTGGGTGGCCGGCACATTTTCCAACAAAAAATACATCGCCAACCAAGAGAATATCAATCGGTACACGCAAACAAACCAGCGTGGGACCGATCTCGATGTGGACTATGAATCTTTGGCCATCGCCCCGGTGCCAGAGGATTTGAAAGCGCAAACAACGGCGGAGGCTGTTTTGCCACATGGTGACTGTGACGAATCGGCCCTAAAATTGGCGGTAGCGAAATATGGTTTGCCGGTGTTTGAGTTGGGCAGTTCGAAGAAGGAAAACTCACAGCTTGAAAACTCACAGCTTGAAAACACATCGCTTGAAAACCAGATTATAGATAACCGCATTGTCATTCACAACTATTACCAACTTGACCCTCAATTTCAATCGGCGCTACCGGGAACCCGATTGCTGTTGCTCGAACCCAGTGTCTTTGACCGATATCCGATTGCATCGCACTGTGTAGATTTTATGCTTTCGCTGGCGATGGAAATCCCCAATGTGCAAGTGTTTGTGGGTGAATTTGATGAATTGGTTGGGGCGTTGGAACCGTTTGGCCATGTAGAAATTGTATATCAAGAGCATCCGTTGAACAGGCACTATCGGGGAAATGAGATTCCCAGAGACTGGTTGGCGCCCGAGGTGGAAGGCAGTTTTTCATCGTTTTTCTCCTATTGGAAAAAGGTGGAGAAATCGCTTCGTAAAGAATTTAAAGAGGTTCGAGGTTACTGAGGATTGACAATTGAAAAGCCCCCAATGCAGATTGTTTGGATCAAACGTGATTTGCGTACCCGCGACCACGCGCCTTTGGCAGCGGCTGAGGCATCGGGTTTGCCGTACCGGGTGATATTCGTTTTTGAGCCGAGTTTGGTGGCGCATCCGGATTGTTCGGAGCGACATTTACGCTTTCAGTGGCAATCGATTCAGGAAATGAATCGCGCTTTTCAGGGGTTGGTGTTGGATTCGGAGGCCAGGCAGGTGGATGTGTTTTGGGGTGAGGCAGAGGCGGTGTTTGCTGCGCTGTTGGATGTTTATGCGGTTTCCAAAGTGTTTTCATACCAAGAATCGGGCATTGAGAAGTCGTTTTTGCGGGATAAGGCCATCGCCCGGTTGTTGAGTGAGCGCGGGGTTGAATGGCAAGAATTTCAGCGAAATGGGGTTCTGCGGGGCATCAAAGATCGTGTGGATTGGGACAAACGGTGGTTTGTGACGATGTCGGAACCGCTGATCGAGAATCGATATCGCAACGAATTGTTTGCCAATGAAGTAGGTCTTTTGTCGGGTGCGCAATTCGATGATTTTGCCGTTCCCGTAGAATGGTTGCATCGGTTAGAGTCACCATCTGTTGGGATGCAGTTGGGGGGCGAATCTTTGGCATGGCGATACTTACAGGGATTTTTGTTGGATCGGCATAAATCTTACCATTATCATATTTCTAAACCCTCGCAAAGCAGGGAATCGTGTAGTCGACTTTCGGTGTACATCGCATGGGGCAATTTGTCGATCAAGCAAATTTATCAGGCCTCGAAATCGCTGCCCAAGGAGAAGAAAAATGGCAGGGCGATGACGGCTTTTTTATCGCGTATCAAGTGGCATGATCACTTTGTGCAGAAGTTTGAGCAGGAGTGCACTTACGAATATCGGGCGGTGAACAGGGCTTTTGAGGATTTGGGGGCGGCGAACGAAGCGGGGTTGTTGGCAGCTTGGAAGGAGGGTAAAACGGGTTATCCGTTGGTGGATGCGAACATGCGGGCATTGGCGGCTACGGGGTGGATCAATTTTCGGATGCGGGCGATGTTGGTGAGTTTTTTGACGCATCATTTAGACATTGACTGGCGGTTGGGTGTATACCATTTGGCGCAATATTTTTTGGATTATGAGCCGGGGATTCATTTCACGCAGTTTCAGATGCAGGCTGGGACCACGGGGGCGAACACGGTGAGGGTATACAATCCGGTGAAGAACGGGTTGGAGCACGATGGCGAGGGTGAGTTTGTGCGCAAGTGGGTGCCGGAGATAGCGGGGCTGCCGAATCATTTGATTCATCAACCCTGGACGATGACGGATATGGAGCGGGTATTATACGGGGTGACGTTGGGCGAGGATTATCCGCAGCCGGTTGTGGCTTTGCAGGGCAGGAAGATTGCGATGGTTGCGCGGATTTATGAGATGCGGAAATCGGAGTTTGCCAGGGAGGAAAAGGCGAGGGTTTTGAAGAAACACAGTCGGCCAGCGAAACCGAAATCGCCCAAAATGCCCAAAATGCCGAAAGCGACTAAAGTTCCCAAAACATCTGTAACGCCCAAATCGCGAAGTAACAAGAAAAAGGAAGGGGGAGACAGCGAATGAAGGGGGTAAAGAAGCAGCATTTGCCGAGCAAAGTGTGTTTGACTTGTGGTAGGCCATTTGTATGGCGGAAGAAATGGGAGCGTGACTGGGAGTCGGTGAAATATTGCAGTGATCGATGTAAAAAAACGGGTTAATTTTGTGAGATGATGGGTCAAGAAAAGAAGTCGATAAGTCAAGACGCGGCTCGCAATTCATCAACGGAGCAAAAAGTAAGTGTAGAGGTTCGGGTGGTGGAGACAGATGATGGGAGTAGGACTTTGTATTTGCCAGGGCTGGATGAGACCTATCATTCCACCCATGGGGCTGTCACAGAATCACGTCATGTTTATATTGAAAAGGGCTTAGATTTTTGGAGGGAAGCGCATCCCGAGGCCAAGGAGTTGACAGTGTTTGAGATGGGTTTGGGTACGGGTACCAATGCAATGTTGGCGATGGATTGGTGCGTTGCCAATGATTGTAAAATGCGATATTATTCGGTAGAGAAATTTCCGTTGGGGCAGGATTTGATGAGGGAATATTGGGGGTCGACAGGTATTGATGATGGGGATGATTCAGTTATTCAAGATGTATCGCGCCGCAGCGATGCACTGCATTCCTCGCCTTGGGAGCAATGGATAGAGATTCCATTGTTGAATGGGGCTTTTGAAGTATTTAAGCACAAATCCGACATACAAGACGCGGTAATTCCTAAGGATATTGATGTGGTTTTTTGGGATGCATTTGGACCTCAGAAACAGGAAGGCGTTTGGGGGGTAGAATTGTTTCAACCCATTTTTCATGCGATGCAAGAGGAAGGTGTTTTTGTTACCTATTCGTCAGCCGGCGATGTGAAGCGAGCCCTGAAGCAAGCGGGTTTTGCGGTGGAGAGGTTGGATGGTCCTCCGTTTAAGCGCCACATGTTGCGTGCCAAAAAAGATTGATTCTGATTCGCGTCAATTTATACGACATAAGTAGCGATGTAGGGTTTGAACCAAAATGTCCTCATCTTTGTTTCAAACATTATGACATTGCGATTTACCCCAATTTCTGAAATACAGAAGGCTTATGAGCAGCAGCGTTTGCTGAGCAATCAGCGCGTAATTAACACGCCGAAGCAGCGCATCGAACAGTTGAAGCGACTTCGAAAAAGCATCGCCAAGTACGAAGCTGAGTTATTGGAGGCTCTAAAAACGGATTTGGGTAAGTCGAATTATGAGGGTTTTCTCACCGAAGTGGGCGTTACCTATCAAGAAATTGATTTTCATATCAAAAACGTAAAGGAATGGAGTGCGCATCGAAGGATACAAACGCCTTATTTTTTGTTGCCATCGAGCAGTAAGGTGATACCGGAGCCGTTTGGACAGGTGTTGATTATGGCGCCATGGAATTATCCGTTTCAGTTGTTAATGAATCCTTTGATTGGAGCGTTATCGGCGGGAAATAGAGCGATTTTGAGACCATCGCCGGAAGTGCCCCATGTGGCCGAAGTAATCGGAAAAGTTGTCGCTGAGGCATTTACAAACGAAGAGGTATTTGTGGCGCAAGGCAGCATCGAAGAGAATCAGTGGTTGTTGCAGCAGCAGTGGGATTATATCTTTTTTACGGGCGGACCGTTTTTGGGTAAGATTGTGGCGAAGGCAGCAGCGGAGAAATTGATTCCGGTGACATTGGAGTTGGGCGGGAAGAGTCCTGCCATTATAGAAAAGGGTTGCAACATGCAGGCCGCGGCGAAGCGAGTGATTTGGGGTAAAACAGTAAATGCAGGTCAAACTTGTATCGCGCCGGATTATGTTTGGGTCCATCATAGCGAAAAGCAGTCATTTATCGATGCGGCAAAGGTGGCGCTAGAGCAGATGTACGGCAGAGATATCGCGCAAAGTCCGGATTTTGGAAGAATGGTTAATGAACGTTCGTTCGATCGGGTAAGTGCTTATTTGAAAGGCGCTGAGGTGGTTTTTGGCGGTGGTATGGATCGTGATAAGAAGTATATCGAACCGACATTGGTAGCGGTGGATGGATGGAGCTCTCCTGTGATGTGTGAGGAGGTTTTTGGTCCGATTTTGCCTTTGCGGACTTACGAAACGCTGGAGGAAGTGATTGCAGATGTCAATGCGCATGAAAAACCTTTGGCCTTATACTTTTTTGGCAGCGATGCTGGGGCGGAGAAGGTTTTGGCGAAGACTAGTTCCGGTGGGGTGAGCATCAACGATACGTTGGTACACGTGGCCAACCAGCATCTGCCTTTTGGTGGCGTGGGCGGAAGTGGATATGGGAGTTATCGCGGAAAGCATACGTTTGAGGTGTTTAGCCATAAGAAATCTGTGATGCGCTCGCCGCTGTGGTTTAATGTGCCGATCAAGTATCCTCCGTACAAAGGATTGGGCTTGTTGCGATGGCTATTGGGTTGATGATTTGTTTTGCAATTGTTGATTTGGGTATCCAATGCGTAGCAAATGTTAACGGAAAGTTAACCTATCGTAAAGTTCTCTTAATTTTGGGGTAACACTGATTCGTCAATTTTGCGATATGGTAAATTCCATACGTAAAGCAATTGTTTTGATATTTATCGCAGCAGGGTTTATGACTCTTTCTGCGCAAACTGGAAAAGGTTTATTGGTTGGTAAGGTGATGTCGGAGACAGGGAGGGTGCTCGTAGGTGCCAAGCTGTTTGTGACGGGGTCCCAAGATTCTGGCGTTACTGATGTAGAAGGCAAATTTTCTTTCGCGGTGCCGGTTGGTGCTAGAAAGGTATTTGTTGAAGCGGTGGGGTACGATGTTCTTGAGGATTCTGTGATGATTGAGTTAGACAAGGAATTTTTCTTGAATCCGGTGATGTCTACAATTTCGCGAATGGAGGGCGTAGAGATTGTGAAGCGGAAGAAGCCCAAGGAAAATACTGTGGCTGCTGCCATTCAAACGAAGCAGTTATCGTCTGGAATGGTTGAGGCTATTAGTGCGGAGGATTTTGCGAAGACAACCATCAGAACGACATCGGATGCCATTAAGCGCATTCCGGGTGCGACCATTTCGGAAGGCAAATTCGCCAACATTCGCGGTATGTTTGATCGTTACAATGCGGGTTATTTGAATGGTGCGCCATTGCCAAGTACAGAGAGCGATCGTAAAGCGTTTTCGTTTGATGTGATTCCAGCTGCATTGTTAGATAATATTGTTGTTGTAAAGAGTGCAACGCCGGATATGATTGGTGATTTTGGTGGTGGAATCATTCAGATCAACACCAAGAGTGTTCCTGAGAAGTTTATTCAAACTGCATCAATAGGTTTTCAGTATAACAGCATAACCACCTTTAATACGATGGATGCTTTTGGTTTGGAGGGTAGTGAATATTTGGGTTTGCCGTCGGCCAAGCGTAATATCCCCGTGTTGGATCCAAAGATGGGTTTTGAGCCACATACTACTTCGAAAGATCCGGAGTTGAATGCCCGTGAAACTTTGAAGTTCAACAATGATTGGAGTTTGAAGAAGGTGAATGTTATGCCTGCGCCGAGATTCTCATATTCTTTGGGTATGCCATTTAAGTTGGGCAAAAAGGAAGCGGGATTGTTGGTGAGTTGGAATTATGCGATATCGCCAAGAAGAAGTGAAGGAAATATTGTGTCGAAAGATTACAGTACTAACTACACGTACAAGGATTTCAGTGATGAGATTTTATCTACCAACGTGCAAAATGGTGGTGTGGTGAATTTGAGTGTGAAGTTGAATAAAAAGAATCGCATTGATTTTAGGAATTTGTTGAGTTTGACGTACGATGCGGGTTCAACTTTGCGTTCGGGTTTAACGGATGCCGACAATGGTATGTACAGTGAGGGGTTCTCGAATCAGGTGAACTTTAACCGTTTGGTAAGTAGCCAGGTGAATGGTTTGCATAGTTTTGGCAAGGACAAGAGCAAGCTTACATGGGTATTGAATTATGGTAATACTTACAGGGCTGTGCCTGATTTTAGGATTGCCAATTATGCCTTGCCTGAAGGCGATATTGCGAATAGGCAGTTGGTATTGAATGCATTTTTTAATGCGGGTACGGGTAGATTTTTTAGTTACATGAATGAAACCAACGTATCGGCTAGCACAGATTACAGCTATAATGCGGATTTGGGCAAAACGCATCATGTGTTCAAAACTGGGGTGTTTGCACAGAATCGTGTGAGAGATTTTCAGAGCAGGCAGTTTGTATATGCACCGGTGGGTGGATTTAAGCCGAGCAGTGCTTTACCGGAGCAGGATTTGGGTGCTTCAGCGATATCGGCATCGAACATTTATTTGATTGAAAAAACTGCGATTGATAAGGATTTGTATGAGGGACGTAGTTCTTTGGCTGCGGGTTATGTGATGACAGAGAATCATTTGCCGTTGTTCAAAACTGGCAAGAAGGTGAATTATTTGAAGTTGATTTATGGGGTTCGTGTAGAGCGTTTTACCCAGAGTTTGAACAATAATTATTTCAGACAAGCGGGTAAGGTGATGAGTGATTTGGGCGTGAATATTGATTGGTTGCCATCGTTGAACGTGATTGCACCGTTGACCGAGCGCAGCAATTTGCGTGCGGCTTATTATCGCACAGTGAATCGCCCCGAGTTGAGGGAGATGGCTCCTTTCGCTTTCTATAATTTCAGTATCAATTCTGAAGTATTGGGTAACGTGAATTTGCGTAGGGCTTTCATTAACAATGCTGATCTGCGTTGGGAGGTGTTTACTAATAAGCAAGATATGATTAGCGTGGGTGCTTTCTACAAAGAGATATTGAATCCCATTGAAATCAGTTTGGATGTTTCTCAAGCGTTAATTCGTACGTTTACGTATGGCAATGAATCTAGGGCTACCAACGTAGGTATGGAGGTTGAAATGCGTAAGAACTTGGGTTCGTTGAATCGCGGATCAAAGTGGTTGCGTGATTTAACCTTCTACGGGAACTTTGCGTTGATTCGTTCAGCGGTGGCCTTTAACGATGCGTCGAGCA
>Ga0209442_1000230_pt1 | contig 34162 bp, 34 predicted proteins | sample LauGreSBDMM110DD_2_FD_187565 | JGI IMG/M metagenome (GOLD analysis project Ga0209442, IMG submission 187565) | Freshwater lake microbial communities from Lake Michigan, USA - Sp13.BD.MM110.DD (SPAdes) (version 2) | ecosystem: Environmental > Aquatic > Freshwater > Lake | place: Lake Michigan...
TGCCTGAACTACGACCCGCCCCCCCGCCGCTCCCCACGCGCGACGCGCTAACAGGAGGCGTCTTCACGATGGATTTGAAGGCGGTGAAGGCCGCCGCTGCGCGCACCGCCGGACGCCTCCACGTCACATCGCTCCTCTCATCGATCGGCGCCGCAGAGGCGCTGCGTCGGAGTGGCGGGCCGCTTCTTGGTGATGGTCGCGTGCGTCTGAAGTCGGAACACCTGCAGCGCACCGGTTCGTACAAGGTGCGCGGGATGTTGAGCCGCGTGACACATATGGTGGAGCACTTCGGCGAGGATGAAGTACGGCGTCGCGGTCTGATCACCTTCAGCGCCGGCAACGCCGCCGCCGCATATGCATGGGCGGGACGACAGTTCGGGATCCCTGTACATGTGGTGATGCCACGGAGCGCCGTCCCCGCAAAAATTTCCGCCTGTGAGTCATATGGCGCAACAGTTCACCTTGTTGATGGACTCATGGGTGAAGCGGGCGTCCTGAAAGACCAGCTCATCAAAGAACTCGGACTTTTTGACGCACACCCGTTTGACGATCCGTACGTTATCTCCGGACACGGGACACTCGGTCTGGAGATCCTTGATCAGCTCCCTGAAGCGGACGTGGTGATTGGCGGACTCGGTGGTGGCGGCATGCTCTGCGGCACCGCTGTTGCGCTGCGCGCACTGAAGCCAGGGATTCGCATCTACGGTGTTGAGCCAGAGGGCTCAGCGGCGGTGAAGCTTGCCGTAGAGGCGGGGAGCATCGTGCCAGTTCAGCCGAAATCAATCGCTGATGGACTCGGCGCGCCGTACGCCGGCTCATGGACGCTTCCACTCGCCGCTTCACTGCTAGACGCCTGCATCACCCTCCCTGACGAAGAGATCCTCGGCGGTCTCCGCTTCCTCGCCGAGCGTTGCAAGCAGGTGGTGGAACCCGCTGGCGCCGCCGCGCTCGCCGCCCTTCTCTTCGGTCGCGTGCCCGTTTCACAGGGTGATCGCGTCGTGGTGATCCTGAGTGGTGGAAACGTGGATCTCACCCGCATGCCAGAGTTTCTCGACCAGGCGAAGCCGATTCCAGGGGCGTAACCAAACCAAAGAAGACCATTGCCGTGGGGCTGAGTGAAGCGTATTCTTACAGCAACGTGACCGTTGTGTCGCGAGGGGGAGGGAGCATGGCAGCATTTTCGTTTGAGAACTCCAAGGGGACGACCTACTTTTTGCATGGCCGCTCGCGCAAGGTGGCGAGCGGGAAGACGGTGACGCTCTACTTCTTCGCCAAGAAGGTGGGGAAGGGGCCAGTCGCGGAGATTCCTGAGGGCTACAGGGTGAAGGAGTCGGGTCGAACCGGCCTCCCAATCTTGAAGAAGAAGTCGGGCCTCTTCGGCTGGTTCTAGCCTTTCGCGCTGACAACCGCCGTGCCACGCAGTCGGCACGGGCATCAGGCAGACTGACTGCATGAGTGATCCGATCGCGCTCGCTGCACTCCTGGTTGCCGTCTTCGCGGCGCTCGCCGCGCTGGTCGCCGCCCTTCGCTCTGGCCGCACCGCACCGGCGGATCCAACGAGCACGCTGCAAGCCCAGCGCGTGGAAGACCAGCTTCAGTCGGTCGTAGAACGTCTGGCCCGCATTGACGCGGCGCAACAGGGGATTGATCGCCTTCGTGAGCCGATGGACGAGCTCCTCTCCGTCTTCCAGAACAAGCAGGCGCGCGGCCAGTACGGCGAGGCGCGCCTGGAAGAGATCGTGCGCGACGCCCTCCCGAACGATCTCTACAGCTTTCAGGAGACGCTCTCCAACGGAAAGATCGCCGACTGCATTGTCGGTCGCGGTGCTGCGTCAAACCGTGTCTGCGTTGACTCCAAGTTTCCACTCGAGGCGTATCAGAAGTTCGTCGCTGGCGACCCCACCGCCGCAACGCAGTTCCGCACGGCGCTAAAAGCGCACATTGACGCGATCGGCTCCAAGTATGTGATTCCCGGCGAGACGAGTCGCCTCGCCGTGATGTTCATTCCGTCGGAGGCGATCTACGCCGAACTCTTCACCAGCTTCCCCGACCTTGAGCAGTACGCCAACGGAAAGCGCGTGGTCTTCGCCTCGCCGAACACCCTGCATGCGCTGCTCGCCACGGTAAGCATGTTCCACGTTGAGTCAAAGATCGGTGAGCAGGCGATCCTGATCCAGCAGGAGGTGGGCGGCCTGACGCGAGACGTTGAACTGCTCGCTGAGCGCATCGAGAAGCTCGCCACCCACTTCCGCCAGGTGGGCGAGGACATTAACGGCGCCCAAACCTCCGTGAAGCGCATCGTGCAGAAGGGCGAACGGATCGCCAACGTCGACCTGGGCGAAGGTGACGCTCCCCCCGCCCTGCGGTAAAGTATGGCCAGGCCCGAAACTCGGGTCACGTAAAGGGAGGTCAACATGGATTCGAAGAACCTGTACATCGTTGCGGCGGCTGCGAGCCTCGCACTATCCATTGCGCACTATTTTGGAGTTGGCTTTGTTGCCAACGCTGAGACGGCAATCTATATCGGCCTCTGGGTTCCAGCGATCCTTTCGCTCGGAAGCCTGTTGTCCAAGAAGGGCAAGTGACCGAACCGATCGTCTTCGTGCTCGGTGTGATCGTCATGATCCCGGTGATTATCGCGGTCTACAAAGACCTTCAAAGCTAACGAAGCCGATCTCATAGCGCTCCGTTGCAGCTGACGCTGCGGCGGGGCGTTTTGCTATCTGGCACCGTGGGTGGCGTCTGACTCGAGCAGCACGCGTCCCCGCGGAATGGTGCGGAGCGCAAAGAGTGCGGTGATCAACAGCCCCACCCCGCTTGCAACGAACACTACGGTGGAGCCTGCTGTGTCGTAGAGGACGCCTGCGACGATGCCGCCGAGTGCGGCGCCGAGCGTCCCCGCAGAGTGATAGAGCGACTGCCCTGTTGCGTGAAGGCGGCGTGGCACCAGGCGATCAACCACTTCGACGGCGCACATCAACGCAATCGCAAAGACTGCCCCCTCAGCGAGTCGTAGGAGCGTGAGCGAAAGCGCGCTGTCAAACAGTGCGACCGAAGCGGTGATCACTCCCATGATTGCGGTTGCGGCAGCGAAGCCACGTCGTAGCCCAATCCCCTTGAGCATGCGCGCCGAGGCGATCATGAAGGGAACTTCGATGAAGGCGGCGAGGGTTGCGCCGAGTCCAAGCATCGCCGCGTCGCCACCAACTTCGTTAATTCTCACTGGCCCGAGGCGATAGAACGAGGCGGCGCAGAGCGCCTCGAGGAAGATGATCGCAACGAAGGGGACCATCGCTGGGGCGATGCGCAGCAGTTCGCTCACGCTACCGAATCGGTCACGCGCTGAGCGTCTGGTGCGGCGTGATGACGCGGTGCGCGACGGCGCGCTGCGATGCGCCGCTATGACGCTTCGATCTTTCAGAAACGGAATCGGCAGAATCGTGCAGCAGAGCCCAACGGCCAGGAACGGGACGATCGACGACCCGCCACCGTCGCGGATCGCCACGCCTGCAGCGAGTGCCGTGACCGCATAGGTGAAGCTCGTCACCGCGCGTGTCACCGCAAAGCGTGGTCCGCCATCACGGGCGATCCCGAGCGCAAGCGCATCGGCAGAACTGTTAGAGGCGGCGCCAGCGATCGCCATAAGGAGTGACCCAGCGATTGCGGCGTTGAGATCGCCGAAGGCGAAGAGGAGGATGCCGATCGCGCTCGAGATCTCGCCGATCGCGAGTCCTGCACGCCGGCCAACGACTCGGTCGGCAAGGTGCCCCCAGGCCGGTCCGACGGCGCTCGAGACGAGTGCCGTCGCTGCAGTCAGCAGTCCGAGTTCGCCTGCGCTGAGACCGCGGTTGATCATCGCGACCGCGTAGAACGGATAGAAGACGGCGCCGACGACGCCGAAACCGCCGTAGATCGTCAGCACGCCGAAGCGCGAGAGACGCGAGCTACTTGCCAAGGTTCTCCGGGCCAAACGAGTTCGGCAAGAGAAAGTCAAACGGGTAGCGGTTCAGTCGTTCAATCTTTAGATCCTTATCCAGACTGACCGCAACGATCGGCATCTGCAGCGACCCCGCGAACTCGCGGATGCGTTGGCGGCAGACCCCGCACGGCGAAGGCGATTCCGACGGAGATTGAACGGCGAACGCCAGCGCAACCGCTTTCGCATTGGTCGCAAGGCGCATGGCATTCATTGCGTGCTGCTCCGCGTGCACGGTGAGCGTGAAGTCGGCCCCCTCCATGTTCGCCCCAACGTGGATCCCGCCGTCTGCATCGGCGACCGCCGCCCCAACCAGATAGTTGGAATAAACGGCATAGGCGCGCGGCCGAATCTTGACCGCCTCATCAACAAGGCGCTGCTCGACCGGCGTGAGGTCAGTCGCTTCAATTCTCATCGTGGACTCCACCTTTCTACTTGTCCAATCAGGCGCCGAATATGCAACGCATGGAACGGTGCCAGCGGCATTGACCATAACGGCTTCAACCAGGCCTCCGAGCCGAGTGACGCGGCATCCGCACCAGCCCAGCCGTACTCCCGAACGTCACTGAAGGTACGCACGCCGCCGCCGGCGATGATCGGCAGCCTGATCCCTGCTTCGCGCAGCTCACTCACCACGCGGAGGCCGATCGGCTTGATCGCGCGACCAGAGAGGCCGCCGTAGCGATTCTTCAGTAGCGGCGCGCCACTGTCTGGATTCAGTCGCAGCCCCTTAATGGTGTTAATCGCGCTGATCGCTGCGACCCCGTTCGCCTCAGCGAGTCTGGCGTGTGCGAGGTAATCAAAGTCTGGAGAGAGTTTCAGGATCACCGGGAAGCGCGAGAGCCGAACGGCGCGCTTCAGCACCTCCTCAATGATCGGGTTGAAATCAAAGTTGACGTTGTGGCACGAAACGTTGAACTCTACAGCGGCGAGCTCTCCAGGCTTTGCACGCTGGTTGACCGTCTCTACGAGCGAACCAAACTCATCGGCGCTAAATCCTCCGAGCGAGAGGATCCGATTCTGTTCGCTGGTGCGCGAGAAGTACTCGTCAAAGTAGCGATCAATCCCAATGTTTGACCAACCGAAGGCGTTGAGCCACCCCGCATCGGCCTCCTGTAGTGCGCCACGATAGAGGCGGATCAGCTGCGGGATCTCGCTCAGCTTCCAACTCTCCTGCAGCGTGAAGTGGCCTTCTCGAGGTTGCGTCGTGACCGTGCGCACGGTGACGGCACCGAAGCGGCGCAAGTCGACGAAGTTGACGATCGGCGAGAGGCCAAGCAGCGCAAAGCGACCCTTCGGCGCGCCGTAGCCGAGAAGGCTCGAGCTGGTGACGAGTCGATTACGGAGATGGATCCCGTTCAGGTCAATCATGCGGCGATCGTAGCGCGCAGAGCGAGTACCACCACGACCGATGCCGCCATGCCCACCAGGAGGCTGTTGCGCCACCGTCCGATCGCCGCCCCTGTGATCACCGCAACCGCCTCAGGGCCAACGCGGAACGCTCCGTCTGCAACGAAGATGTTCGCGGCGGCAATCGCGCCGAGTGCGGCGGGGCCAATGAGACGCAGGTAGGTGAGCACTGGCGCTGGAAGGCGATCCACGCCCGGTGCGAGGAGCGGCAGCGCGCGCGCGGCGTACGTGCCGATCCCGCCGAGGATCGCGAGTGGAACAAGATCGGTGCGGAACGGATCGATCATCTCGTCTCCCGTCCGCGTTGCGTGAGCGCGATGCCAACGAATGGCCCAACAAGCCCGCCGATCATCGCGGCGGCACTCGGGTTGATCAAGATTGCTGCGGCAACTGCTGCAGCACCACCGGTGATTAGGGCGATCAGCGCGGCGCGATCACGCACCAGGCCAACGGCGAGACCCGCCATTGAGGCGGGGAACATCACGTCGAGTCCAATGGTTCCAGGCTCTGGAAGTGCCGCGCCAGCGAGCCAGCCTGCGATCGTTGCAAGGTTCCAGGGGACAAAGATTGAGAAGCCGGCGTACCAGCCGCCAGCCAGATCAAAGCGTCCGAGCCGCGCAATGTGCGCACTCGTCAGTGCGAACGCCTCGTCTGTCAGCAGGTAGGCGAGCCCAGCGCGAATGCGGCGCGGCAGATGTGTTGTGTGCGGCGCAATTGAGGCAGCGTAGAGGAAGTGGCGTGCGTTCAAGAGCCAGACGAGCAGCACAATGGAGCCCCACGGCGCAGCAACGGCGAGTAGGCCAACCGCTGCAAACTGCGCCGCACCGGCGAAGAGGATGGAGCTGAACGCCGCCGCCTCAACGAGTGAGAGCCCGCCTTCACGTGCGGTGAAGCCGAAGATCGTGCCGATCACGATTGCCAGCACCCAGATGCCGATTGAGTCGACGGCGAGTCGTCGTCGTGCGACGCGCAGTTCAGCAGCCTGCGTCGTGTCACTCATGCGTCAGGTGCCAACACAACGACGGGAATCTCTCGCTCCGTCTTTCGCGAATAGGTGGCGTAGACGCCGTAGGTCACGTCATCAGTTCGGCGGAGCAGATTACGTCGCTCATCGCCAACTGCAACGCGTGCTGTGTAAGGGAGCGCGCGACCGCGACGAACCACCTTCACGCGAGGCTCTGCAACTAGGTTCTCAAACCAGGCAGGATTTCCGGCGCGACCGTAGTTGCTGGCGATCACCACGATGCGCTCGTGGTCTGGGAGATAGGTAAGGACGACGCGCCGCGACGCGCCGCTCTTCCTCCCGATAGTTTCTAGGATGATACCTGGCCGCCAGAAGAGGCTCGGCGTGATGTAGCCGTTTGTTGCAAGCGCAAGGCGCGCATGCAGCGGCACCACGAGTGCGAGCAGCAGACCGAACCAACGCTGCGCCGACTTGAGCGCAGCCGATCGCGGCGTTGCCCAGTCGTCACGCTGCATTTAGCGCTCGGAGAAGAGGTAGCGCACCGAGAGTGCAGCCGCCACCGCACCAGCGAGCGGTCCAACGATGTAGATCACCGCACCAGAGAGGTCGCCAAACGCAAGCGCTGGACCGAACCATCGCGCGGGGTTCATTGCGGCGCCAGTCAACGGTCCACCAACTATGATGTCTGCGCTCACGGCGAATCCGATGAAGAGTCCGCCCATCTTTGGTGCGCGGCCATCAACTGCAGTGAGGAGGACGGCATAGGTGAGGAGTGCGGTAAGAACCGCCTCTACTGCGATGCCTGTCCCCTGCGACAGCCCGAAGGCGAGTGACGGCACACCACCACCGGCGATCGCGTAGGTGCTGTCGCCAGCATCAAGGCCACCAAAGGCGAGCTTCAGGACGAAGCCTGCGGCGGCGGCGCCAGCGAGTTGGGCGACGATGTAGCGAAGTCCTTCAATCGTGCGCACCTTGCCAACGAGCCAGAGGGCAACGGTGACCGCCGGGTTGAACTGCGCACCGCTGATCGGACCGAAGCCGGTCGCCAAGACGGTGAGCGTAAGGCCGTTGGCGAGGGCGATCCCCAGGAGGCCCACCTCCCCCCCTGTCTGGGCGTTCACGATCACCGCCCCCGCTCCAATCACGAAGAGGAGGAAGGTGCCGATCGCCTCGGCGGCGAGGGCTGCGGCGAGGCTTCGATTCAGCATGGTTGGGCACTCCTTACCGTTGGCGGAGGCGGCTCAGCCCCCTTAGGGGGAGAGTGTAGGGCAGCCCCCTATCGGGATGGGGCGGGATGCCGTATGCTTCTCGCGCTGGCCCGGACTTCGGGCGGCATAGAAAGCACGCACGCGACCGAGATCAGTCAACCGTTCCCACTAGGGCTCGCGAGACAAACCTTCGGAACACGAGGCGAGCCAACACTAGGAGAGAACGGAATGTTCACAGACAAGAATCTGGTCTGCATGGATTGCAGCCAGGAATTCGTGTTCACAGCACGAGACCAGGAGTTCTACAGCGAGCGTGGCTTCACGGAGCCAAAGCGCTGCACACCATGCCGCAATGCCCGCAAGGCGCAGCGCGAGGGTGGTTCGGCGGGTGGCGGCTTCGGCGGCTACACCGGCGGCGGCAGCTACAGCGCGGGTGGCTACGGCGCCCCGCGAGCTCCACGTGGACCACGCGAGATGCACCCGACGACCTGCTCAGACTGCGGTAAGGAGACCATGGTCCCCTTCCTGCCAACGAGCGGCAAGCCGGTCTACTGCGACACCTGCTTCGCAAGCCGACGCCCAGCGCGCTGAGCTTTCGAGTTTCGTAGTTTCCGGACGGCCGGGACCCTTCGGGGCCCCGGCCGTTCGCTATCCCTCACCTACTCTCGCCGCTAGGATCACGAGATGAGCGCACCACCCGATCCGCGCCGACGCACATCCACCCAACGCATCACCACGTGGCGTGACGGCGTATCCACCAAACGCGACGACCTCCTGGTCGGCGAAGAGCCGGCGCAGATCTCCGTTGCTGGACCAGACCAGCAGCAGATAGAGGTTGCCGTAACGATGCGCACGCCAGGCAACGATGAGGAGCTCGCCGTTGGATTTCTTGTCAGCGAATCACTCATCGCCCCGAGTGATGTGCTGCGCGTCAGTTTCGGCGATCCGCTGCACACATCGCAACCAGAGAATCACATCCTGGTACATCTGCGCACTTCGTTTGACGCCGCGCGCATCCCCGCACGAACCACCGTTGCAACCGCCTCATGCGGCATCTGCGGAAAGGCATCACTTGATGACGTGGTGCAGCGTCTCGGTCGCGTTGAGAAGATCGCACGGATCAGCGGCACTTTACTTCTGCAGCTACCAGATCAACTGCGCGCCGCGCAGGATCTCTTTGAGAGCACTGGCGGACTTCACGCCGCAGCCGCTGTGAGCGTTGCCGCTGATGGATCACTGCAGATCAGAACCGTTCGCGAAGACGTTGGCCGGCACAACGCCGTAGATAAGCTGATTGGTGAAGCGGCGCTTCGTGACGCGCTACCGTTGGCGAGTTCGCTCCTGCTGCTTTCTGGACGCTGCTCATTTGAACTTGTGCAGAAGGCGGCGGCGGCAGGGTTCGCCGCTATCGCCTGTGTTGGTGCGCCGTCATCACTCGCAGTGGAGACGTCTGAACGCCTCGGCATCTGTTTGATTGGATTCCTGCGCGAGCGCTCGTTTAACGTCTACACCGAACAGAGTGTTGTGCAGCGTTAACCTGCGCGCTCAATCTCTTTCAGTCGATCAACCAAGATTCCGCAGTTGGCGATGGCCGCGCGCTCATCAAGTGCAGCGGTGAGTGCTTCAGCGCTGAGGGCGCCTGCAATTTCAGGAGTTGCTACAGCAATTTGATGCAGGTTGATCCTCTTCTCGCGCGCAGCGGATGAGGCTCGCTGTACCAGCGTGTATGCGGCCTCGCGCGCAGCACCCGCGTTGATCAGCGCCGTAAGGAGGCGTGATGCGGCGTGGAGGCCAAAGCCAGCGTCAAGGTTGCGACGCATCGCCTCGCGGTTCACCTCCATCTTGTCGATGATGCCGCGCATGGAGACGAGCGCGTAGTGCAGCAGCGTCGTGGCATCAGGCAGGATGATGCGCTCCGCAGAGCTGTGGCTCATGTCGCGTTCATGCCAGAGCGCCTGATTCTCCATGGCAACGGCGGCGTATCCGCGCAAGAGTCGCGCAAATCCTGCGATCCGTTCGCTCTTCACCGGGTTGCGCTTCTGCGGCATGGCGGAGCTCCCCGCCTGACCGGCGCGGAAGGGTTCCCGCAACTCATCAATCTCGCTGTGCTGCAGGTTGCGGATCTCGGTCGCGAAGCGTTCGAGCGTGCCGCCCATGATCGCAATCGCGGCAACGAGCGCCGCATGCCGATCACGCTGGACAACCTGCGTGCTCACAGGATCCACGCGTAGCTTCAGCGCGGCGAGCGCCTCACGCTCAATCTGCGGGCTGATCTGGCTGTAGGTCCCAACTGGTCCTGAGATCTTTCCGGTCGCCACCTCGTCCGCTGCCGTGGCGAGGCGCTCGCGGTCACGCGCCGCCTCAAAGGCCCATCCAGCGAGCTTGGCGCCGAGTGTCATCGGCTCAGCGTGCACGGAGTGGGTGCGACCTGTCATCACGGTGTCGCGCTCCTCGCGGGCGCGACGGATGATGACAACGATCAGTGCATCAAGTTCGGCGAGGATCAGATCACTGGCTGCACGCAACTGCAGCGCGAGCGCCGTGTCAATCACATCACTACTGGTGAGACCGAAGTGGAGGTAGCGCCCCTCAGCGCCGATTGACTCTGCAACGGCGTTCACGAAGGCGAGCGTGTCGTGATCGAGCGTCGCCTCAAGCTCTGCGATGCGCGGGAGGTTCACCTTGGCGCGCGTTGCGATCGCCTGTGCCGCAGCGGCGGGGATGTCGCCGCGCTTCGCCTGCGCGTGGGCAACGGCGATCTCCACGTGGAGTGCCGCCTCCCAGCGAGCCGCCTCGCCCCAGACGGCGCCCATCTCTGGGCGTGTGTAGCGCTCAATCATCTCATCACCCCTTAGGCGCGCTTCGTCGCGCGGCGCATCGGTCGCCAGGCGCGTTCAATTGTCTGCGTTCGCTCAGGTCCAACAGAGAGGAGGACAATCGGTGCGCCGGCAATCTCTTCAAGTGCCGTGACGTAGCGACGCGCGTTCTCTGGGAGGTCGGCAAGCGCGCGCACTTGGTGGATCGGCTCGCTCCATCCAGGGAAGCGTTCGTAAATTGGCGTGGCACGTTCTAACTCAGCGGCAGACGATGGCCAACGCTCCACGCGCTTGCCGTCAATCTCATAGGCAACGCAGAGCAGGATTTCTGGAATCCCAGAAAGCACGTCAAGCTTGTTCAGCATGATGCTGGAGACGCCATTCAGTTGCACCGCGTAGCGAAGCGGCAGCGCATCGTTCCATCCAACGCGTCGACGTCGACCAGTGGTGGTACCAACTTCATGCCCGGTCGTGGCAATGCGTTCGCCGATCGCATCGGTAAGTTCACTGACGAACGGTCCAGATCCAACACGCGTGGCATATGCCTTCATTACGCCCATCACTTCGTCAATCTGCATCGGCGCAATGCCACCACCCGTTGCGGCACCACCGGCGATCGGATGTGATGAGGTCACGTACGGATACGAGCCGTGGCTTAGATCAAGGAGCGTCCCTTGTGCGCCTTCAAAGAGGAGGTGCTCACCTGCAGCGAGCGCACGCTGTACAAGGTCGGTGGTATCTGTAATGTGCGGGCGGAGTCGCTCACCCCATGCGGCGATCTGTTTTGCAATTGCATCGGCGTCAACCGCTGCAGCATCTTCGGCGTTGAGCGCCTTCAGTAGTGCACGCTTCTCTGGGAGTACGCGCGCAAGTCGCGTTGCAGCGGAGGCGGGGTCAATAAGGTCTTCAACGCGGAGGCCGGTGCGCGCGGCGCGATCCTCATACGCGGGGCCGATCCCGCGTCCAGTTGTCCCAACCTTTGCGCCAGCGAGCGCCACCTCACGCGCCTTATCAAGTGCAACGTGATACGGCAGGATCAGTGACGCGGCGTGGCTGACGCGCACATGCGAGACATCAATGCCGCGCGCGGTGAGTTCGTCAAACTCGCGCAGCAGCGTTGCCGGATTCACCACCACCCCTGGCCCAATGACTGGCGTGATGTGGCTGTAGAGAACGCCGCTTGGGACAAGGTGGAGCTTGAAGGTGTCTTCGCCGATGACGATCGTGTGCCCGGCGTTGTCGCCGCCCTGATAGCGCACGACCATCGCAACCTGCTCGGCGAGGAAGTCGGTCGTCTTCCCCTTCCCCTCGTCGCCCCACTGCAGGCCGACGATCACGCTGGCAGGCATCTGAACCCCTTCCGCTGGCGGTGATACGAGCCGAGGAGTTCTCGGCGCGCGGATCGTACCCTCCCGTGCCACCCGCCGCTCGCTTCGGCGCGCCGCTAGACTCGCCCTATGAGCGCCACCCCTACACCCGTGCAGCCCCCCGCACCGCGCAAACGCTACGGAGGATCGTGGCTCCCTAAACCATCACTCTTCGTCAGCTGGCGCCCGAACGGGTTCGGCCTTCAGAAGCCGAACCACCTCACGGAGACGCTGCGCACGATCTGGGAGAACCGCGGCAACCTTCGCTACGCCTGGCGCATCCTCAGTAAGGGGGTCTGCGACGGCTGCGCCCTTGGCGTCGCTGGGTTCAAGGATTGGACGATCGATGGACTTCACCTCTGCACGACGCGCCTCAACCTGTTGCAAGTGAACACGGCGCGCGCGCTTGATCCTGAGCGACTCGCCGATGTTGCGGCGCTCCGCGCACTCTCATCTACAGAGCTGCGCGCACTCGGCAGGCTGCCGTATCCAATGTTGCGTATGCGCGGCGAAGCTGGCTTCAAGCGCATCAGCTGGGATCGCGCACTGCAGATCGCTGGGTCACAGATCAAGGCGGCAGGCCCTGCGCGCATCTCCTTCTTCCTCACCGCACGCGGCATCATGAACGAGATGTACTACGCCATCCAGAAGGTGGTGCGCTTCCTTGGGACAAATGACGTTGATAACGCGGCGCGCATCTGCCACGCGCCAAGCACCGGCGCGTTGAAGTACGGCATTGGCTATGGCGCGACCACCGTTTCCTATCGTGATGTCATTGAGAGCGATCTCATCATCTTGTTTGGCTCCAACGTTGCGAACGCGCAGCCAGTCTTCATGAAGTATCTGCACCTTGCTAAGAAGCGCGGCGCGAAGATTATCGTGGTGAACCCGTATCGCGAGCCAGGGCTCGATCGCTATTGGGTTCCAAGCAACGTTGACTCGCTCCTCTTCGGCACGAAGATGGCCGACGCCTGGGTGCAGGTTGCGCAAGGGGGCGACATCGCCTTTATCAGCGCCGTGCTACTGCGCCTTGATGAGATGGGCGCACTTGACCAGCAGTTTATTCAGGAGAAGAGCGCCGGCTGGAGTGATCTGCGTGCGGCACTCAGCGCGCGCTCGATTGACGAGTATTTGGCGATGTCTGGTGCGAAGCGCGAAGAGCTTGAGACGTTCTGCGCGATGTACGGTGGCGCAAATTCCGCGGTGCTGGTCTGGTCAATGGGGATCACGCAGCAGGCGTGTGGCAGCGAGAACGTTGCGGCGATCGTCAACCTTGGGCTTGCGCGCGGCAACATTGGGCGACCTGGTGCTGGGCTGATGCCGATCCGCGGGCATAGTGGCGTGCAGGGCGGCGCAGAGATGGGCGCCTACGCAACGGCGCTCCCTGGCGGCCTCCCGATTGAGTCGCGCTACACCGAACCGCTCGCCGCCGCGTACGGCTTCCCGATCAGCGCAGTGAACGGACGCTCCGCGCCGCAGCAGCTCGACGCTGCAGAACGCGGCGAGATCGATGTGCTCTGGAGCGCTGGCGGCAACTTCTTGGAGACGATGCCAGACCCAGAGGCGGTTGCCCGCACGCTCTCAAAGGTGCCGCTCCGCGTCCACCAAGACATCGTGATCAGCAGCCAGATGCTCGTAGATCCGGGCGAGGCGGTGCTGCTCCTCCCCGCAACCACGCGCTACGAGGTCCCAGGCGGCGGGACAGAGACAACCACCGAACGACGCGTCGCCTTCAGCCCAGAGATTCCAGGTCCGCGCATCGGTGAGGCGCGACCGGAGTGGGAGGTCTTCACGCAACTTGCGCAGGTGGTGGATCCAGCGCGCGCGCACCTTGTCGCCTTCCCTGGCGGAACGCAGGCGATTCGCGAAGAGATCGCGCGGATCGTTCCTTCATACGCGGGGGTCGAAACGCTGAAGGAGAGTGGTGATGCGATCCAGTGGGGTGGGGAGCGCCTCTGTGAAGGGCAAGTGTTCGCCACACCAGACGGGAAGGCGCACTTCGCCACCGTGCTGCCGATTGAGGCAACACTTCCGGAAGGCATGCTCAACCTCTCCACGCGCCGTGGTAAGCAGTTCAACTCCATGGTTTGGAAAGATAAGGATCCACTCAACGGCGCAATGCGTAGTGACATCCTCATCTCTGCTGCTGATGCCGCTGCGCGCGGCCTTACTGATGGAGCCGCCGTCCAGGTTCGCAGTGCAACAGGTGAAGTTCGAGCTCACATCAAGATCTCTCCGATCCGTGCAGGGAGCGTGCAGATGCACTTCCCCGAAGCGAACCCGCTAATTGATGGGGTTCACCGCGACCCAATCAGCCACGTCCCTGACTACAACGCGATCGTCGAGCTCGTTCCAGTCAACACAGCGGCGTAGCGTTGAGCGCCCAAGTGAGCGCGATCGGCATCCTTCTTGCTGGTGGTGCGAGCCGCAGATTTCCGGGTGGCAAGCTGGACGCACTGATTCCAGAAGGACTCGCTGATCTGCGCGGTCGTCCCGAACTTGCAGGGGTGCGCGTTGTTGACGCTGCCTACGCAACGCTCTCTGCAGCGGTATCCGAAATTTATGTCCTTGGCGATTCGGTGCTGAGTCATCCGGCTACATACGTGGTTGATCGTGTGCCGCACGCAGGGCCGGCGGCATCGCTCGCAGATCTACTGTTGAGCGAACAACTTCGCGATCAGAGCGACGCAACGCGCGTCATTGTTCTTGCCGCCGACGCACCGTTTGCGCCACCCCTTCTGCTTGGGTTGATGGCTGCGGCGGGCGGAAGTGTGACCCTGCGCGAAGGCGAGCCGCTCCCGTTCTCCTCAACGCTTGGCGCGCTCCGCAACGCGCTGAGTAACGGCCAGCTGCCACGGTTGCGCGATCTTGCAGTGGCTCTTGGCGCCACGCCGCTCGACCCTCGGATCGTGAGCCGGCTCGACCCGCTCGGTGCTGCACTCGCAGATATTGATTCCCCCGAGGACCTTGAGACACCAAGCGCACGCTGAGCGTGGGATGATCGGTTCACAATGAGTGCCTCCGTCACGATCCTCTGGCTACGCCGCGATCTTCGCCTCGCTGATCATCCAGCGCTGATCGCCGCCGCTGAGCGCGCGCGCGAACTTCACGGAGCGCTCTTGCCCATCTTCATCTGGGAGCCGGGCCTGATCGCCGGCCCCCGTGCGAGTGCGAATCGCACCTGGTACCTACGCGAGAGCTTGGCTGAACTCTCGCGTGAGCTGACATCGCGCGGCTCAACGCTTCTGGAGCTTGAGGGACCCGCCACCAGCGCACTCCCTACGCTGATCAGCGCACTTCGCTCCGTTGCGCAGCCCAGTGGCGAGATCGCACTCTTTGCCACGCGGGATCACACGCCGCATGCACGTGCGCGTGATCGCGCCGTTGCAGATGCGCTGCTCCCGCTCGGCGTGACCCTTCACGCCGTGCGTGGTCTCACCGTGGTGGAGCCCGACGAGCTGCTGACGGGGAGCGAAACTGCGTACGGGGTCTACACGCCCTACTTCCGGCGCTGGCTTGAGCGCGTCACCGTGAGTGCAGGCAAACCGTTCGCCGCTCCAACGAAACTCCCTGCCGCGCCAGTGATGACACTCTCCGACGCGTCGCGACCCAACGCGGCAGCACTTGCGCAGGCATCACAACCGACAGCACGCCTTGAGTTGCTTCCTCTGCCCGGAGAGGGGGCGGCGCGTGAGGCGGCTGACCGCTGGATTAAGGCGGCACGAGGCGAAGGTGCCAATGGCTATGCCGCGCGACGCAACACCCTCGCGGATGAAGAGGGGACGAGCCGACTCTCTGCGGCGTTGCATCTTGGACTCCTTTCACCGCGAGAGCTCGTGTCGCGACTTCTCCCGCTACCACCCGAGCGCGAAGGGGAGCGCTCTGGCGAGCGACTCTGGGTGAGCCAGATTGCCTGGCGCGACTTCTACACACAGGTGCTGTGGCACGCGCCGCATGCCGCACGGTCGTCGTGGAAGCCTGCCTACGATGCGATCGAGTGGGATGAACGCGACGAGCCGTTTAACGCCTGGCGCGAAGGGCGCACCGGGTACCCCATTGTGGACGCCGCCATGCGGCAACTTCACGAGACAGGATTTATGCATAATCGTGCGCGCATGATCACCGCATCGTTCTTGACTAAGGATCTGCTCGTTGATTGGCGAAAGGGGGAGGCACACTTCTTGCAGCATCTTGTTGACGGTGATGTTGCGGCGAACAACGGCGGGTGGCAGTGGTCGGCCGGAAGCGGAACAGATGCGCAGCCCTACTTCCGCATCTTCAATCCCGTCACGCAGGCGGGAAACTTTGACCCGGATGGCGCGTACGTTCGTCGATGGATTCCAGAGCTTGCTGCGCTGAAGGCCCCTGCAATTCACGCGCCGTGGGCGCACGCCGCCGCGCTCGCAGCGGCTGGCATCACGCTTGGCGTGCACTATCCCGAGCCGATTGTTGATCACGCACAGGCGAGAGCGCGGACGTTGGAGGCGTACGCACGTGCCGTCAAGGCACTCCCTGCACCCCGTGGCGAATAGCGGTGACAAGCGCCAAGCGCACAAGCCATCACGCTACGTACCGCCGAGCCTCCGCGCCGAGAAGATATGCAAATCGTGCGGCCGACCGTTCTCGTGGCGTCGGCGCTGGGCGAAGGTCTGGGACGAGGTGAAGTACTGCAGCGACGCCTGCCGGGCAGCACGATGAGCACGAGCCCGCACATCTTGGTCCTTCCAGACCAACTCACCGATCAGGTGGGCCCAGTCTTTGACGCGCTCTCAAGCAAGAAGGCGAAGTCAACGATCTTGATGGTTGAGTCGCGCGATGCTCAGCCGGCACCGCGACATGTGCAGGCGCTGGTCACCCTGCGAGCTGCGGGTCGTGAGTTTGCGGAACAGCTGCGCGTGCAAGGGCTCGCCGTGCAGTTAATCCAGGCCGAGACGTACGAAGAGGGGCTCAGCGCTGCGTGTGCGGCGGGTAGCATCACCGACCTGCTCGTCATGGAGCCGTCTGGGCCACAACTGACCACGCGGCTGCGCGTATGGGCTAAATCAACGGGAGTACACCTTGAGATCGTCCCAAATGAACTCTGGCTGACAACGCGTGAGGAGTGGGAGGAGTTCGCGAGCGGCCGCAAGGAGTTGAGAATGGAGTACTGGTATCGCCGTGTTCGAGTGGCACGCGGATGGTTGATGGAGCCCGGAGCCAAGGGTGAGCCACTCGGTGGCGTCTGGAACCTTGACCAGGAGAATCGGCAACGCCTCCCGAAGGGGGCGAAGGTACCGAGCACGCCACCCTTCCCACCGAGCCGCGCTGCACAGCAGGTCATCAAGGAGGTGCGCGCGGATGCGTCTAAACACTTCGGCAGCCTTGACGGATTCGGCTGGCCAACGAACCGCGCGCAGGCGCTCGAAGCGCTCGAACGATTCTGCAAGGAGCGGCTAGCTGCATTTGGTCCGTATGAGGATGCGATGTCCACGGAGCACGATCATCTCTACCACTCGCTCCTCTCCAGCGCGATCAACCTGGGCCTTCTGACGCCACATGAGGTTTCTCTTCGCGCACTAGAAGAGTTCGCTCGACGCCCCAAGGAGATCCCGCTCCAGTCAATTGAAGGCTTCATCCGACAGATCCTTGGCTGGCGAGAGTTTATGCATCACACATATGAAACCTTCTGGCGTGAATGGGAGACTGCGAATGGCTTGAATCATTACGAACCGCTTCCAGGCTTCTACTGGAGTGGTGAGACGAAGATGGCATGCATCGCTCGCGTGGTCCAGAAGCTGATCAAGAGCGGTCATGTTCATCACATTGAGCGCCTCATGCTGCTCGGGAACTTTGCACTCTTAATCGGCGTGACACCACAAGAGGTGGATGCTTGGTTCCTTGAGGCGTTCATTGACGCGCACCCGTGGGTGGTCACACCAAACGTGGTTGCTATGAGCCAGTTTGCCGATCTCGGAAAGATCACGAGCAAGCCGTACATCTCAGGTGGGGCGTATGTATCTCGCATGGGAGACGACTGCAGCAACTGCTTCTACGATCCCAAGCTTTCAGTTGGTGAGCGCGCCTGTCCGTTCACAACGCTCTATTGGGATTTCATTGACCGACACGCCGAACGATTTGTAAAAAACCCGCGCATGGCACGGCAGGTCCGATCGTGGGAGTCAAGAAAGGAGAGCGTCCGCACCGAAATTCTGGAGCAGGCCAAGTTGATTCGTAAGCGTGCCAAGAGCGGCCAACTGTGAACCCAAGAAGCGGCGCGCACCCAGCATGGCGGCGGATCGTTGCCGTCTACATTGCGGTGCAGTTCGCCGAGATCTTTGGCGTCAGCATCATCTACTCGTATCTCCCCATGGCGCTAGAGCAGGCCGGCGTGCCCATTGGCGAGATTGCATCACTGACGGGCATCTCTATTGCGGGACTCTTCGTCATCGGTGCACCGCAGGTGCCGATCTGGCTTGCGATCGCTGAGTTGCGGTCGCGTCGACTCGTCATCGTGCGCAGCGGTCTGATTGCGCTTGCGGCGCTGATCGCCTTTGCGCTCGCCGATCAGGCGTGGCAACTGGTTGGCGCGACGGTGGCGCTCGGCTTCTGGCTCGGCAACACTGGCGTGATGCTCGCAACGATCCGTGAAGTAGCGCCCGAGCGCGAGCGGGCGCGCGTCATCTCGCTCTTTAGCGCCGCAGCACCGATGGGCTTTGCCGCTGGCCCACTCCTCGCCGCATGGCTGATCGGCGGACTCGGCCTCACCCTCGCCGCACCGATCGCCGTTGCCGCACTCCTTAATGGCCTCTTGATCGTTGCGAATATCGTGGCGATTCCGGATGTGCGCCCAGCTGCTCAACAGCGTGGCAGTGTGCTGCAGGTTGCCCGCCGCGGGATCACCGATGTGCTGCGCGACCCAGTCGCGCGTGCGGGTTACCTTGTCTTGATGCTCGGCATTGCTGGTGAGCGGATGCTGCGCCCCGCCCTCCCGCTCCGCATCGCCGAGGTGTCGATCGGCGAAGCAGTCGGAGGTATGGCCGAGCCACTCGCCGCTCCTGGTGTCGCTGGCGCGGTCGGGCTGCTGATCGGCTTCTCCGCGCTCATCGGCGCCCTGATCGCGCCACTCTTCGCCGCGCTCACCTTTACGCGCATTGGCATCCCGCGAAGCGCCGCACTCGCATTCGCCGTTGGCGCCGTTGCCGCCGCCTCACTCGCCGTTGCCCCCACGCTCCCGCTCCTTGCGGTGAGCATCACGGCGATCGCCGCCGTCTCCGCACTCCTGCAGGCAGCCGTCTTCACATGGCTTGCTGAGCGCGTCACACCGCTCCGTCGCTCTGCGGCGCTCAGCCTCTCGCTCTTCCCGCTCTATGCAGGGAACGTTGCGGGTCTCGCCGCCGCCTCGCTCGCGGCGCTCGCAGGCTCCCCACGCGAGGGGGACCTCCTTGCGCTGACGCCAATCTTCGCTTCGGCCGCACTCGTGCTCGCCGTTGGTGTGGGCGCCGCCGCCCTGCTCGACCGCCGCCGCGCTACGCTCCGCAGATGAGCAAGATCCAGACGGTAACCGGAGCGATTGATTCGGCGCAGCTCGGTCTGACGCTGACTCACGAACACATCCTCAACGATGTCCTCTCCTGGTGGCATGCGCCACTCGATGACTCGCCGCGTGCGCGCGAACTCGTTGACGAGAAGGTCTCCATGGAGAACATCTGGGAGTTACGGCACGATCCGTTCGTCAATAAAGACAACTGCACCATGACCGACCGCACACTCGCAATCAAAGAGCTGCAGCGATTTGTTGCCCAAGGCGGAGCGAGCATCATCGAGACGAGCGCAGACGGCAACGGGCGCGACCCAGAGGGGCTCGCCGAGATCAGTCGCGCCACAGGACTCAACATCATCATGGGGACCGGCTACTACCTTGACGCTTCGCAACCTGCAGATAATGACGCAAAGAGTGAACAGGCGATTGCCGATGAGATCATTCGCGACATCACCGAAGGGGCGCGCGGAACAACGGTTCGATCTGGAATCATTGGCGAGATTGGCGTTGGGAGCAGCTTCACCGCGCGCGAGAAGAAGTCTCTCGCTGCGGCCTGCATTGCCCAGCGGGCAACGTACCTCCCAATGCAGGTGCACATGCCCGCCTGGTTCCGATTTGGCGACGAGGTGCTCGACTTCTGCGCCGCGCGCGGCGTGCCGATGGAGAGCATTGTCCTCTGTCACTCAAACCCATCGGGCGAAGATTACGAATATCAGGCGCGGCTGATCAGCCGCGGCGCGTACATCCAATACGACATGATCGGCATGGAGGTCTTCTACGCCGACCAACAGGCGCAGTGCCCGAGCGGGGACGATGATGCGCGCAACATCGCTCGCCTCGTTGCAAGCGGGCATGGTGAACGTGTGCTCATGTCACACGACATCTTCTTGAAGAGCCTCCTCCGAACGTACGGAGGGCCAGGATACGGACATATCGTTGAGTTCTTCCTCCCGCGCCTCGCTCGGCACGGCGTATCGATTGAGCGGTCACTCGCGCTGATGACGGATAATCCGCGTCGGCTATTTGAAGAGGCGCGCTAAGCGCAGAAGGGGGAGCGATGAAGGTTTTACTCGTTGGTGAGTCATGGGTCTCAGAGGCAACGCACTACAAGGGGTTCGACTCCTTCACCTCGGTCACCTTTCACTCGGGCGCCGACTGGTACAACGCAGCGCTCCGAAGCAAGGGGATTGAGGTTGAGCAGCTCTACGCACACGACGTCCCCGCAAAGTTTCCCTTCACAAAAGAGGGACTCGACGCGTACGACGTGATCGTCCTCTCCGACATTGGAACGAACTCCTTCCTCCTGCCAACCGAGACATGGATGCAAGGGAAGTCCATGCCGAACCGGCTGAAGCTTCTCGCCGAGTGGGTGAAGGGTGGCGGCGCACTGATCATGGCGGGCGGCTACCTCAGCTTCCAGGGCTTTGAGGCGAAGGCGCGCTTTGCTGGAAGCGCAGTCGAAGAGGTGCTCCCCGTGACCTGCTTCACGCACGATGATCGCGCTGAAACACCTGAAGGGGCGGTGCCGCAGATCAACGACGCGAAGCACGCTGTGCTCGCAGGTGTTTCCACAACGATGCCTGCGCTGCTCGGCTACAACCGCGTGCAGCTGAAGCCTGGCGCAACACTGATCGCCTCAGTGAACGGCGACCCCCTCATTGCAGCAACACAGGTAGGGAAGGGCCGATCGCTCGTCTGGACTTCGGACATTGGGCCGCACTGGTGCCCTGAACCATTCGTGAAGTGGGACGGCTTCGCCCCGCTCATGGCGAACATGATCACCTGGGTCGCAGGGAAGTGAGCCTCACAGAGCTCGTCGTGGCTTATGCGGCGGCAACGCGTGCGTTTGAGGAGCAGGTGTCAGCGCTTGATCACGCGAAGCTTGACGCAAAGCATCCAGAGGGCTGGTCACCACGACAGGTGATCCATCACTTGGCTGACAGCGAGGCGCAGTCGTACGCGCGCCTGCGCCGGCTCGTTGCAGAGCTAGAGGGGTCAATCATTCAGGGGTATGACGAAGGGGCCTGGGCGGCGCATCCGGCACTCGGCTACGAGTCTGATCCGATCGAGACGCCTCTCGCCGTCTTCTCAGCGGTACGCGCTGGATCGCTTGCGGTTCTGCAGCACCTCTCCGACGCAGATCTTGCGCGCTATGGCGAACATAGCGAGCGTGGCAAGTTCACTATTGATGACTGGCTGCGTGTCTACGCAAAGCATCCTGCGGACCACGGTGAGCAGCTGGCAAAGGCGTTGCGCGGAGAGAAGTAGCGCGCACGCGCCATCGCGGCGCAGATAACGCGCCTCAGCTTGGGAGGTGTCGCTCCGCTGGGCCAACGTACTTCGCATCGGGTCGAATGATCTTGTCAACGCCAGCCTGTTCAATTGCATGCGCTGACCAACCGGCGATGCGCGCAAGGCCGAAGGTTGCAGGAAAGAGATCAGGGGAGAGTCCAACGCCCTGAAGCACTGCAGCGGCGTAGAACTCCACGTTCGTCTTCATTGCGCGGCCAGGCTTCATCTCTTCAAAGACGCGAAGGATCGCCTCTTCGGCACCGATCGCAAGGTCGAGCCACTCTGGTCGCGCAGGCATCGCTTCAGCAACCTTGCGCAGTGCAGCGGCGCGAGGGTCATATGCGCGATAGACGCGGTGTCCGAAGCCCATGATCAGTTCGCGTCGCGCCAACTTGCCGCGCGCCCAGTCTTCAGCACGGTCAATGGATCCGATCTCGCCGAGCTGACCGATCACCTCTGCTGGTGCCCCGCCGTGCAGCGGCCCCTTCATTGCGCCGATCGCGCCGCAGATCGCCGAGGCAATATCTGAACGCGTGGCAATGATGACGCGCGCGGCGAAGGTGCTCGCATTGAGGCTGTGTTCTGCACCCGCCATCAGGTACGCGTCAAGCGCGCGTGCCGTTCCATGGTCTGGAGCCTTGCCGTGAAGTTGCTGCAAGAAGGCGGCAGCGATGCCGAGGCCTGGCTCTGGGTCAATCGGCTCAAGACCCTGTCGAAGTCGCGCAAACGCGGCGAGCGCTGACGGTGCAATGGCGGCGATCTTCTTCGCCTCTTCGGCGGTCGGCGGCCAGCCGAGTCGCTCGCCAGCGCCCCAGACAGAGATTGCGGTGCGCAGCGCGTCCATCGGATGTGCGTGTGCGGGAAGGAGTCGCAGCGCCGCCATCACGGCGGGCGGCACCTTCATAGGAGCCAGTTCAGCATCTGGATGCCACTCACCAGTAAGAAGCAGGTCAAGGACGCTGGCGTAGCTCCCCTTTGAGACAACCTCTTCAATCGGATAGCCGCGATAGAGCAGCTTCCCGTTCGCGCCATCAACAAGGCTCACCGCCGTCTCGGCGCCAATGACGCCGGCGAGACCTGGGCTGAAGACCTTCTCGTCGCTCATCGCTTCCCACTCATCGCTGCGGCCTGCGATCAACAAACTCAATGGCGAGGCGCAGTAGCACCGAGCCGAGCAGCGCGACGAAGATTGATCCGAGGAAGCCACCAGCGTCACCAATGCCGGCGCTCTTCGCCAGCGTTCCGCCGATCAGCCCGCCCAGGATGCCGACCAAGATGTTTGGCAGGCAGCCGCGTGCCGCGCGTCCGCGAACAAGCCAAGAGGAGAGGCCTCCGGCGAGGAAGCCGACGAGTGCCCAGCCGATCGGGTCGAGGTCGAAGAAGTTCATCAGCGCGATCGTACGCCTCCGCGCGGATTCGTGAGGCGGGGCGCGCGGGAGCCTCGGCTAGACTCTCGGCATGTCAAATGGCAGCCTCTCCGCGAAGATCAGCAGCGCCCCCTCCGATCCCATCTTTGGGATTGTGGAGGCCTTCCGCGCCGATCCACGTCCAGAGAAGATCAACCTCGCCGCTGGCGTCTATATGGAGGAGGACGGTGTCACACCAATCCTCGCCAGCGTCCGTGAAGCGGAGCGACGCCTCCTCGCGAACTCCACAACCAAGCTCTATAAGCCGATCGGCGGTGACCCCGCCCTTGTGAAGTTGCTGCGCGCCCTCATCTTCCGCGAGCCTGGCGCGACGTTCGGTGCACTTCCTGCGATCGCGAACGAGGGTCGCATTGAGGTGCTGCACACGCCAGGTGGCACCGGCGCGGTGCGACTCGCGGTGGAGTTGGTGAATCGTCTGCGACCACAAGCCGAGATCTGGGTGAGCGACCCAACCTGGCCGAACCATCCACAGATCGCCGACGCCGTTGGTGTGCCGCATCGCTCACACCCATGGACCACCACCGATGCGCGCGCACTCGACCTTGACGCCGTGCTGCAATCAATCAACGCCGCAAAGCCTGGCGATGCCTTCATCTTCCACGGCGCTTGCCACAACCCAACGGGGATTGATCCAACTGCAGCGCAGTGGCGCGTGATCGCCGAGGCGGTCGCCGTGCACTCGCTTCTCCCGATCCTCGACTTTGCATATCAAGGCCTCGGCGACGGTCTGGTTGGAGACGCCGCGTCGTTGCGCGCCTTCTTGGCGACCGGTTGCGAGATCCTTGTCGCCGCAAGTGCAAGCAAGAACTTTGCGCTCTATGACGAGCGTGTCGGCGCGCTCGCAATTGTTGCCGAAGATAAGGAGGCGGCCGCCGCCATCCTGACGCATGCGAAGGTGGCGATTCGCGCCGCCTGGTCGAATCCCCCTGGGCATGGCGGCGAGATTGTTGCAGAGATTCTTAGCGATGACGTGCTCCGCGCGCAATGGGAGGGAGAGGTGACGGCGATGCGTGAACGCATCAACGGGAACCGCCGCGCCTTTGTTGCCGCACTCGCCAGCGAAGGTGCTGGCGACTTCTCACATTTACTCACGGGTCGTGGCATGTTCTCACTGCTCGGCCTGAATGACGCGCAGCTGAAGCGACTTCGCGACGAGCAGGCGATCTATCTTGTGGCGCGCGGCCGCATCAACTTTGCTGGCCTCTCCGCCGTAAAGACCCCAATTGTTGCCAAGGCGGTCGCAGCGCTGCTGCGCTGACGATCGGGGAGTCGTGGCTGACATGTGGAGCCGAGCGGTATGAGCGCCAACATCATCTCACCGCGCCTTGTCTCGCGAGTCTGGGGTGGCGAGCGACTCGCCGCACTCGGAGGCTCAGCCGTCGCCACGCCGCCGATCGGCGAGGCTTGGTTCGGCGAGATCGGGTCGCAGAATCAGCCACTGGTAAAACTGCTCGACGTTGCCGATCGCCTCTCCGTGCAGGTGCATCCGACTGACGCACTCGCCGCCGAGCTGCATGGCACAGGATCGATTGGGAAGCGCGAGGCGTGGGTGATCCTCGACGCGGCTCTAGGCGCACACCTCCTCCTTGGACGTGATCCAGTGGTGAGTGCCGACCAACTTCAGCGCGCGCTTGAGTCTGGTAGCGACGTTGCGCCACTTCTTGCAAAGATTCCGGTCACGGCGGGCGATGTGCTCGATGTTCCGCCAGGAACACTGCATGCGCTGATGCCCGGGCTGCTTGTCTGGGAGGTGCAGCAACCTTCGGACCGAACATATCGAGTGAGTGACTGGGGCCGCAGCAGCAGCGCGCGACCACTGCATCAGGCGGAAGCGCTTCGCGCCGTCAACGTTGCCGCAACCGCGCAGCGCGTAGCACGACTTGACTGGGAGACCCCTGGAACGCGAGCGATGATCACAAACGACGCCTTCGCCGTCACGGTGGTCGTGGGCCCGTGGAGCGAGCCGATGCAGCTTCCGCACGGCGCCATCGTCACGCTGATTAGCAACGCCTCAACGAGTGGCGCGGTGAGCGGCGCGACCGGACAAATTGCTGGGCTTGCCCTGCAGCCGCTGCAGTCGGCGCACGTGGCCAAGGGTTCAGCCGCGATCGAGATCCCACGCGGGGTTGCGCTCCTCTTTGCTTCGCACCCCTGATCCCGTAAGGGAGGGTGCGATTTTTGGTTGCGTTTTCTAAATAAACGCCGCTTTCCGTACGAAAACCCCCTTCGTTCACTAGAAAAAGGTTGCGCACTTGGGCTCCCTCGTTCATGATGACGATCCTCGACTGCCTCGGACGCAGCCGCACTGAAGGGATGGCGTAAGCCAAACCACACGTGAGTACGTAGTCCGAATCAGCCCCGAGCCCGCGTCGGATCCGGCGTGGAATAGTAGAAGGAGGACCTCATGAAGGTCTTTAACAAGAAGGGCTTCGCAGCCCTTGCAGCGGTTGCGATTCTCGCAGCTGCATGCGGTGGTTCTACCACCGGGAAGACGCTGACCATCGGGATCGGCCTTCCTCTTAACGGCTCGGCGCTCGCCTCCGCAGGCCCAGCGCGCGACGGTGCTCTTCTCGCAATCAAGGAGGCTTCAATCGAGGGCTACACCCTCGTAGCGAAGATTCTTGACCATGCCAAGGAAGGCGCACACAACCCAGACCAGGCCGCTGCTGACATGCTGACATTCGTCGGCGATGAGACAGTCGTTGGCGTTGTTGGTCCATTCAACTCGGGCTCTGCGTTTGCGCAGATCCCAGTCTCTTCTGAGGCTGGTCTTCTGCAGTGCTCCCCGTCGAACACGAACCCAAATCTGACGAAGGATCTTCCTGGTGCAGAAATTTCGGGTAGTGACCTCCGCGAGGGGCGCGCAGCGAACTACGTTCGCGTTGCAACCACGGATGACCTTCAGGGTCCAGCCGTTGCTGACTACGCATATTCAAACGGTGCACGCAGCGTGTACATCCTCGACTCAACCGACGCTTACGGTAAGGGAATTGCGGATTCATTCGAAGCGCAGTTCATCACCGCCGGCGGTACTGTTGTTGGCCGCGACGGCCTTCCAACGGGCACCACGGATTACTCTGCAGTTGCTGCAGAGGCGAAGAGCCTCGGCGCTGACGCAATCTTCTTCGGTGGAGTGACGTCGGACGGCGCACCACTCTTCCGTAAGGCACTTGACCAGGCCGGGGTTGGCACGCTTCCGTTCTACGGCGGCGATGGCATCTTCGACGGCACGGGCGAGGGCTCGTACATCGCGATTTCAGGTGCAGCAGCTGAGAACAGCTACGCATCGATCGCGGGTTCACAGAACATCCCAGGGAAGGCCGACTTCGACACGAAGTTCATGGCTGAGTTCGGCGTCGCTGCCGAAGGCTACGCCTACGCTGGCTACGCCTGCGCCCAGATCCTCATCGAGGGGATCAAGGCGGCGGTTGCTGCGGGTGACGTCACCCGAGAGGCCGTTCGCTCTGCAGTCGTCGATAAGGGCGCTGCATTCGAGACCGTTATTGGGCCAGTGACGTTCGACTCTGTCGGCGACACGAGCCAGAAGTACATCTCCCTCTTCAAGGTGGAGAACGGTACGTGGGTATTCGCGGATGAGGTCGACTACACCAATAAGTAGTTAATCCTCGCTAGGTAGGGGGAACCCAAACCTAGCGCGAGTGCTCTTCAGCCCCCGTGGACCTTTGGGTTCACGGGGGCTGTTCATACACCTTGCCGAAAGTGGCCCAGGAGGGCACTATCTACCAACAGAAACGGGTGCTGGATCAGAGAGGAGGGGACGATGAGCGCAGCAGAGGCGACAACTACCGTGCCACGCTCTAGCGCCGCACGCCTCCCCCTGATCATTGCCTCCTTCCTGGCGGCAACCCTGTTCGTCCTCGGGCTTGATCAGTTCATTAACGCGCTCACGCTTGGAGCGATCTACGCCCTCATCGCCCTCGGTTACACCATGGTCTACGGGATCATTGAGCTCATCAACTTTGCCCACGGCGATGTCTACATGGCCTCAACATTCGTCGCCATGTTCACCATTCAAACACTGCTTGGAAGGAGCGGAGCGATCGAGAGCATCCCCGAGCTTGTTATTGCACTTGTGATCGTCTTCGCAGTTACCGCATCCCTTATGGGCCTTGCCGGTGTCGTGATTGAACGCTTTGCATATCGCCCACTGCGACGCGCGCCGCGACTCGCCCCCCTCATTACCGCGATCGGCGTGAGCTTCATCATCCAGAACATCATTCAGTTTGCCTTTGGCCCGACGATCGTTAGCGTCCCCCAGATCATCCCGATCAGTTGGTCGTTCATGGTGGGCGAGAGTCGGGTTCCGATCTTGAATCTATTCGTTGTTGCTGCTGCGCTGATCCTTATGGCAGTGCTCCAACTTTTCATCGCCCGCACGCGGACAGGGAGAGCAATGCGCACAACGGCAATGGACCGAGACGCCTCTGCGCTAATGGGCGTGGACATTAACAAGACGATCATGTTGACCTTCCTGATCGGCTCCGCGCTTGCGGGTGCTGCTGGCGTGGTGCACGTGCTCTATTACGGCAACACGCAGTTCGGGCTCGGCTTCCAGTCAGGACTTAAGGCCTTTACCGCAGCGGTGCTTGGCGGTATTGGCAACACGGCAGGGGCGGCACTCGGCGGCTTCCTCATCGCATTTGTAGAAGTTGGAGCTTCGGCGTTCGGGTACGGACGTTGGGGCGGAGGGATCGTCTTTACGTTGCTGGTCATCTTCCTCGTCTTCCGGCCAACGGGTCTGCTTGGCTCGTCTACTGGTGATCGAGCATGATGGCTCGCATCTCAGCCCGATTTGATCCATCGCGCGCCTTCTTCGCGCGCCATCGAAGCCTTGGGATCCTTGTTGGGGTCTCTGTCCTCGGCATCCTTCTTCCGCTGATCACCCGCATCCCGCCGTTTGACGGGATCCAGTCAACGAACGCATGGGTCAACGCATTCACCACCGCAACGATCTACGCAGTGCTTGCCATTGGCCTCAACGTCGTTGTTGGGTTCGCTGGGCTGCTCGATCTTGGGTACGCAGCCTTCTTCGCCCTAGGCGGGTACACCTACGCGCTTGTCGCCTCACCGTTCAGCGGTCTCGCCTTCCCATTCTGGCCAATGCTGATTGCCGGCGCGATCGTTGGCGCGATCTTCGGTGTTCTCCTTGGTGCTCCTACGCTGCGACTCAGGGGTGACTACCTTGCAATCGTCACGCTCGGTTTCGGCGAGATCGTGCCAATCACGCTGTTGAATGCGGATAAGTTTACCAACGGGACCAACGGCCTCGGCGGCATTGATAAGCCATCGATTCCTGGGATCTTGCAGTTCACGTTGACCAACCCTTGGCCAATGTATGTGCTGGTGCTGATCATCTTCGCTACCATTGCAATGATTGTGTTCAGGTTGGAAGACTCGCGCGTTGGTAGAACGTGGGATGCGATTCGTGAGGACGAGCTCGCCGCAGAGTCAGCCGGCATCAATACCGTGATCGCAAAGCTCCAGGCGTTCGCTGTAGGAGCATCAATCGCGGGGATCATCGGCGTGGTTAATGCGGCAAAGATCACCATTGTTGCCCCAGACCAGTTCCGTTTTATCGTTTCAATCAGCACGCTCGCAGCAGTCGTGCTCGGCGGCATGGGGAATACGATCGGTGTTGCCACGGGTGCCTTTGTCATCTATCTCTTCCAGAGCATCTTGCTCAAGCAGTTGAATACGCTGGTAGAGAACTTTTCAATTCCAATCTTGAGTGAGATTGACTTCCTCGACTTCCAGTACGTGCTGTACGGCATCGTGCTGGTCGTGATGATGCTTCGACGACCACAGGGGATCTTCCCAGCACGTCGTAGGAAGCGGACCTTTGACGATCAGAAGAGGTCTGTATGAGCACGGGTCGCCCACAAGTGGCTAAGGGTGAGGCTGAAGGTCCGATGCTTCGCGCGCAGAGTGTCACCCGCAAGTTCGGTGGTCTCGTTGCTGTCAACTCAGTTGACTACGAGATTCCACGTGGTTCCATCAGTGCGATCATCGGCCCGAATGGCGCAGGGAAGACAACGTTCTTCAACGTGATTGCTGGGATTTACGCGCCAACATCCGGGACGATTGAGCTTGACGGTAAGCGCCTCATCTCCCCACCGACTGGCTCTGGGAAAGAGCCGTTCCTCCTTGTCCTCCCAATGGTGCCGTTCATTGCTCTGGCCATCTACTTCTTGATGGTCGTCGGTGGAGACGAGGGGCTCATTGAGGGTGTCGCCTCAGTTGCCGTCTCTCTCCTTGGCTTTGTAAGTGCACTCTTGCTCAATATCTTGCGGCCGGCCTGGTACGAGCGCCTGATTGCTCGCATTGGAGTCACACGACCGGCGCGACCGAATGACATGGTTGTTGCCGGCCTTGCGCGGACATTCCAAAACATTCGCCTCTTCAAGAGCCTTACAACGCTAGAGAACATCCTTGTTGGTATGCACACACATATGAGAGGGTCACTACTCGGGGCAATCTTCAAGCCAAAATCTGTTGTTGCTGAAGAGGCAAAGGCAGAAGCGCGAGCCCGCGAGCTGCTTGCCTTCGTGGGCCTTGAAGGGATGGAGAACGAACTTGGGAAGAATCTTCCTTACGGCAAGCAGCGCCTTCTGGAGATTGCACGCGCTCTCGCTGCTGAGCCGAAGCTGCTCCTCCTTGATGAGCCAGCCGCCGGCATGAACCCTAAAGAGACAGAAGAGATGACTGCGCTTATTCGTCGCATCCGAGATGAGCTCGGCGTCACAATTCTCCTGATCGAGCACGACATGCGTGTGGTGATGGGAATCTCTGACCGCATCACGGTGCTCGACCACGGCGAGAAGATTGCCGAAGGGCTCCCTGCGGAGATTCGCAGTAACCCGAAGGTCATTGAGGCCTACCTTGGCCGCGGCGCCGCAGCAGGGCACTGAGAGGAGCGTCAGATGGCACTACTTGAGCTGAAGGATGTCCATACGTACTACGGAGCGGTTCATGCCCTTCGTGGCGTCTCGCTCAAGGTTGAAGAGGGAGAGATCGTCACGCTCATCGGCTCGAACGGTGCAGGAAAAACCACAACACTACGTACGATCTCAGGGCTCGAGCAGGCGCGCTCAGGGAGCATCACCTTGAGCGGCACGTCGATTGAGGCGGCTGCGCCACACGAGATTGTCAAGATGGGAGTTGGTCACAGCCCTGAGGGGCGCCGCGTCTTCTCGCGCATGTCCGTTCGCGAGAACCTCGAGATGGGCGCCTTCCTGCGCAAGCCTGGGCCAGAGGTGCAGGCTGACTTCAAGAAGGTCTTTGACCTGTTCCCACGACTGAAAGAGCGCGAGTACCAGGCTGCAGGAACGATGTCCGGCGGCGAGCAGCAGATGCTCGCGATCGGTCGGGCGCTGATGGCGCAGCCGAAGGTTCTTCTTCTTGATGAACCATCAATGGGCCTCGCACCAATCTTGGTGGAGCAGATCTTCGACATCATCAAGGAGATCAACTCGCGCGGCACCGCCGTACTGCTCGTTGAGCAGAACGCGATGATGGCGCTGGGCATTGCAAACCGAGGCTACATTCTGCAGATTGGCGAAGTCACACTTGAAGACGATTGTAAGAAGCTTGCCCTGAACCCGAAGGTGAAAGAGGCCTACCTCGGCGTCTAGCGCGCCGGCTCTTCAGTAGCTTCAACAACCACCGCAGCGCGACGGTCGGCAAGATCCGATCGCTTCAACTTATTGAAGAGCCCCTTCCCGTCGCTGCGCTCTGCGAGTTCGTGCGGCATCCTGCCGGCACTGAGGCTAAGGAGTCGCTGATGCGCACGAATGGCGCGGGTGAGTCCATCAAGATGGTTGCGTGGCTTGGCGTCGCGCTCCCACCAGAGGCCGTCAATCACCAGGGCCGCTCCTACGCCGCGCTTCTCGCCCTTGTCGCGGCGTAGTTGGATCCGCCCAACGAAGCGGTCGCCCGCATGGATCGGCAGCGTGTAGGGGCCGTACTCGCGCTTCCGCTCTGGCGTGTAGATCTCCCAGCGGTAGTGAAAGCCATACAGCGCCTCAAGACGCTTCCGGTCGTGGATCAGCGGGTCAAGCGGCGAGAGGAGCGCCACGGCGTTCGGATCGGCCACTGCCGTTCGCGTCCCGGTGGTGGCGCGCACCGCCGCCTCCAGGGCAAAGCGTTCTGCACCTGGGATGCGCCAGACGCCGTCAAGCCCTTCGATCTCAATCTCATCAAGTGCGCCGCGAGCGGTGAGCCGACTCACCAGCTCCTTGCGCTTCAGCGGCCAGTCGTTCTGCACCCAGACGCCGTTCGCCGAGGCGAGACCAAGGTCGCGGTGTCGCGCTAAGAAGGTGTGTTCGATCTGCTCCTCTTCGCTCACACGACGCTCTAAAACGTTTCGCGGGACGAGTCGCTCAGCAAGGTCGAACCAGCGGATGGAGCCTTCGCGCCGTGCCAGAAACAACAGTCCGGAGTTTGCGAGCATCTCGAGCGCCGCGCGGTAGGCGGGGGTTGGACCCCATGACCAGTCGACGAGCTTTGATGGACCGAAGTCGGCGGCGCTCAGCGCCCCTTCGGCTGTGATGCGCTGCATCACGGTGTCTGCCCACGGCTTTAGGTTCTTGTAGGTGCCATCACTCCAGAAGCGCTCACGGCGCCGATCTGCAGGGCGACGGTAGTAGGGGAGTTCGTTGGTAGGGATGATCACGAGCACCCCGTTGTACTGCTCAATCAGCGCACGCTTTGCGGGCACCGTTGCGTAGAGGAGTTCATCAACCCAGCGCGGTTCGAATCCATCAATGCGCGCATGGCAGACGATCTCGTGGCTACGACCGGCAAGGTCAACCGGATCGAACTGCAGCGATCCGAGTCGCTCAACAAGTGCAAGCACTGAGCCGCGCCCCGCAGGAAGCGATCGCGGCGGGAGGAGCATGTGGCGTTCGGCTAGGAAGCGACGCGCCGCAACCTTACTGATGCGCATCGGCTTACTCATGTACGTGGATCACTTGGATCATGTGGGCGACTCGCTGATCACAACCTCGCGTGCGCTAGCGGCGCGGAGGAGGTCGGAGTAGCTGATCGGGAAGACGTCAAGGTGCGTGCCGCATGCCGCCCAGAGCTCACCCCACGCGGCGAGTCCGCGATCGGCGAGGAGTGTGAGCGGTGCAGTGCCAGGGAGCAGTTCGTGCCCAAGTGGTGGGATGCCGCCGATGACGAAGCCGGTGAAGGCGCGCGCCTCATCTGCCGTTGCACGTCGAACGTGTTCACCTGCCGCAAGGTTGAGTGCGACACCGAGTGCGTTGAGGTCAACGCGATCCGCACCAGAGACGAGGGCGAGAACGCCACGCACACCCGTCTCACACTCAACGGTAAAGACGAGACTCTTGACGATCTGCCCAACCTGGACGCCGAGGGCGGCCGCCGCCTGTGCGGCTGTTGCTGTGGTCTCAGCCATGGCGCGAGGCTGCACCGTGATCCCTACGGCGTGGCCCGCCGCCACCACTCGCTCCGTGAATGCACGACGCTTCGCTAAATCCATGCGTGCATCCTAGCCTCAGTGCGCGGTGCCACCTGCCTTGATGGTGCGACTTCGCGCGGTCACCATCATCGCGACCCCTGCGATCACGATGCCACCACCGAGCACGATCTGCGTGGAGATTGGCTCTGAGAGGATCAGGCTGCCAGCGATCACAGCGACCACTGGGTTGACATAGGCATAGGTTGAGACAAGGCCAAACGGCGCGACGCGCAGCAGCCAGGTGTAGACGTTGTAGGCGAAGAGGCTCCCCACAGTGGTCAAGTAGAAGAGCGCAAAGATCACATCTGGTCCGATCGTCTCGGTTCGGATCTGAGCAGGCTCACCCAGCAGTACGGCAACGATCGCGCCACCAACGCTCCCCGCGAACATCTGGATCATGACCGCAACACGTTGATCTGGTGGTGTTGCTGCACCACGCTGGCTCCAGATCGACCCGCCCCCCCAGCTCAGCGGGCTCATGAGGATGCAGGCGAGTCCGAGTGGGTCTAGTCCAGCGCCATCTGTACGAGGTGAGATCAGGATTGCAACACCGATGATGCCGATCACGATGCCAAAGAGGGTGAGCGGTGCAATGCGGTCCTTGTAGACCACGCGACCGATCAGCGCCACCCAGATTGGGAGGAGTGCGATCAGCAGCGCCGTAATTCCTGAAGGGATGGTCTGCTCCCCGTACGAAGTGACCCCAAGCCCTCCAACGTTCAGTGCAAGGCCAACGATCACCTGGTCGCGGATCTGTGCCCGCGTCAGCGAGCGCAGTGCCGGCCGTGCCACCACCGCGACGATCGCGAGCATCACTGCGCCAGCGAGTACGAATCGAAGCGCGACCATGGTGAACGGAGGGATTGCGCTGCCTGCGGCTGGGTCAACCACCACGCGGATCGCAAGGTAGGTGGTCCCCCAGACGATATAGATCGCGAGCATCCCCAGCGCAATTGCGAGCGGGGATGCCGACGTGAGGCGCGCACTGGAAGACATGCGCGGATCATACTCCGTTCGTCGCGTATCCTGCGGAGATGCGCGGATCTCGGCTCCCTTGGATTCTCCTCGTTGCGATCTCCGCGTTCGGCTACGGATCGGGACCGCTCTTTGCGAAGTGGATCTACCCCACCGGATTCGACTGGCTCGACCTTCTCGCTTGGCGCCACCTCCTCGCCGCGCTCATCCTCTGGGGGGTCGTCCTCTTGCTCCCCGCCGGTCGCGCAGCGCTTCGGCAGATCACGCCGCGACGCGGCCTCACTGCTTTCGGGCTCGGCGTGCTCTTCGTTGCAAACGCATCTACCTACTTCGCCAGTCTCACCTGGATTGACGCGTCACTTGCGGGCCTGATGACATATGCGTACCCGGCCATCGTGGCGGTGCTCTCAATCTTCTTTGCGCACGCGCCATCAGGCGTTCGTCCGTGGATTGCACTCTTCATCGCTACGAGCGGTGTCGTGCTTGGCGTTGGCGGAATTTCGGCTGGAAAGGAGCCTGCACTAATTGGTCTCGTCCTCGGCGTTGCATCGCCGATCATCTACAGCTGCTACATCATTCTTGCGGCGCGCCTCGGCGGCGAATCAAAGAGCGGCACTGGTGCAAGCCGCGGTGGTGGCATCCCGCCACTCGCTGCGGTGCCACTCAGTCTCGCCGGCACCTCGTTCGGCGTCTTCGCACTGCGGCT